>SAMEA3387498__coassemble_1485_pt1 | contig 11311 bp, 13 predicted proteins | sample SAMEA3387498__metabat2_low_PE_007 | metagenome-assembled genome bin SAMEA3387498 (sample SAMEA3387498) | Felis catus | biome: Faeces | place: United Kingdom | collected 2012 | reverse complement strand
TGTTGTTATTTTTTAAACAATATATAAAATAATCCATTAATTTGTTTGTTGTCATAACTCACTGATAATAGGCAGATGAACATTAAAAATAAGCTACTGATAACGATAGGTAGCTTCTCTTTATTATTAAACAGCATGGTAAAGCATCTCAATAACGGAGGTGGCAGTCAGCGTAGTCAGAGATTGGTTCGGGCTGAGGCATACATGCTGCCCCTTCCCATACCCACCAATCAATCCCGGATCAGTTGGTCCATACAGCGTGATATTCGGGATATCCAGTGCGGCGGTCAGATGGCTGAGACCGGTATCGACGGAAATCACTTGCTTGGCTCCGGCCAGTACGGAGGCAACTTGTGCCAAGGTCAGCTTGGGCAAAACGTTGACGTGGGAAAAGCCGGCGGCCAAGCGTTCTGCTCGTGCTTGTTCGTGCGGTGCTCCCCACGGTAATTTTATACGTAGTGCCGTATTTTTGCCGACCCAATCAATCAATTCACGCCAGTGTGTCTCCGGCCAGTGCTTATCATCACGGGTGGTGGCATGCAGAAAGACCATGTATTGGCCGGCATCGGCCGGTAGCGTGCTGGTGAAGTGACGGGCAATGGCGTAATCGCCAAGCTGTGTCGGCACCGGGTAGTTTAAGCTTTGTGCGACCAGTTGCCGAGTGCGTTCGACGGCGTGTTGCTGAGTGGCCACTGGGTGCTTGCAGTCATAAAACAGACTGGCTAATGGCTCACGCGCGCTATGACGGTCAAAGCCATGCTTGGTGCCGTGACTTAAGCGGGTGATCAGCGCCGCGCTTTTCAGTAACCCTTGTGCGTCTATCACTGCATCATAGGTTCGCGCTTGCAATTGCTGGCGAAAGGCATGCCATTCTTGACGGGTCTGTGGGCTCAACAAATTTTTGCGCCAGCGGCGGATCGCCACCGGGATGACGCGGTCGACGGCAACATGCCAGCTTGGGATTTGAGCAAAGCCCTCTTCGACGACCCAATCCACCTGCAAATCGGGGATTGCCCGCTTGGCATCGGTGAGCGCCGGTAGCGTGTGGATCACATCGCCCATGGAGGAAGTTTTGACCATTAACACGCGCATGCCGCTTGCTCCTGACTCAGTAACGGCTGCAGCGCATCCAATACCTGTTGTGGCGTAATATCAATCAGACTCTGGTGATAGCCGGCATCGGCATCCCCTTTGCGCACCTTGTGGTAACCACTAATCAGGCGCAGAACTGTCGCTTTATCTGACAGCGGTGGCGTGAAGTCTGGGCTGCTCGGGCCGTACAGAGCGACCAGCGGACGACCGAGTGCGGCGGCCACATGCATCAAACCGGAGTCATTACTGACCACTGCTTGGCAATCGGCAATCAGCGCCACGGCTTGCGCCAGTTCGGTCTGACCGGCCAAATTAATGCAGTGCTCCTGCAACTCGGCAGGCAAGCTGGTGATAATCTGCTCACCGGCATCTTTATCTTTGGCGGAGCCAAACAGACGCACTTGGTAGCCTTGGCGGATCAGAGCCTCGGCCAGCGCTGCATAGTGATAGTGTGGCCAGCGTTTGGCCGGACCAAACTCAGCACCAGGGCAAAAGCCGATGGCTTGACGCTCATCATTCAGATCAAAGGCCGCACAAGTGTTGGCAATCTCGGTATCTTCAATGACCAGTTTCGGCCACAGCAGTGGCGTTGGCAGCTGTTCGGCGCGGCTAATTTGCCCGTCGTAGGCCAACGCGACATAGCGCTGAACCATCAAGGGAAAGGCGGCTTTATCCAGCACACGCAGATCATTGAGCAAACCATAGCGCATTTCACCGCGCCAACCGGTACGGGTTGGGATCGAGGCAAAAAACGGGATCAGTGCGGATTTAAACGAATTAGGTAACACAATCGCCTGATCATAGCCCTCCGCTTGCAGCTGCTTACCCAGTGCCCGGCGCTCGGTCAGGGCAAAACGGCCATGACCAATCGGCATTGCAATTGCGCTGTGAACCTCGGGCATCAGCTCAAGCAGCGGGCGGCACCAAGCGGGTGCCATGACATCAATTACACAATCGGGATGCTGCGCTTTCAGCGTACGGTATAAGCTTTGTGACATCATCATGTCACCGACCCACGAGGGGCCTATCACCAGGATTTTCATGTGTCCTCAAAAAATAAAACGAGCAACCGTTGTTACTCGTCAGAAGATGGCGCACGACATTCGCCGTGCGCAGCAGTCGGGCATGGCAGGCCGCAATTAACGCTTATTCAGCCACGCCATATATTCCGCTACCCCTTCGGTCACGGTTTTGAATGGCTTGTTATAGCCAGCCGCGCGTACTTTGGTCAAGTCGGCTTGGGTAAAGGCTTGATAACGGCCCTTTAAATGTTCAGGGAATGGGATGTATTCCACCTGACCTTTTTGATGGTAGGCGGTGACTGCATCGGCGACTGCTTGGAAAGATTCCGCATTGCCGGTACCGCAGTTGAAAATGCCAGACACACCGGCTTCCCAAAACCACAGGTTCATGGCGGCGACATCACCGACATACACGAAGTCACGCTTGAAGTTTTCGCTACCGGCGAACAGCTTAGGATTTTCACCCTTGTTGATCTGGGTGTTGAGGTGGAACGCGACGCTGGCCATGCTGCCTTTGTGGCCTTCACGTGGTCCGTAAACGTTGAAGTAACGGAAACCGGTGATTTGCGACAGCGTTTCGCCATGTTCTTCGGCATCTTGCCACAAACGACGCACATAGTTGTCGAACAGCTGCTTGGAGTAGCCGTAGACGTTCAGCGCGCCTTCATAAGGGCGTTCTTCGATAAAGTCGTGATCACGGCCGCCGTAAGTGGCTGCCGAAGAGGCATACAGGAATGGGATCTGGCGATCCAGACAGTAATGCAGCAGCTCTTTGGAATACTCATAGTTGTTGAGCATGACATATTTGCCGTCCCATTCCGTGGTGGCAGAGCAAGCGCCTTCGTGGAATACCGCATCGATATCGCCGAAGTCATCGCCGGCCATAATCTGGGTAATGAAGTCCTCTTTATCCATATAATCAGCGATATCAAGATCAACCAGATTGACGAATTTAGTGCCGTCTTTCAGGTTATCGACCACCAGAATGTCGCTGCGTCCCATGTCGTTCAACGCTTTAATGATGTTGCTGCCGATCATGCCGGCGCCGCCAGTGACGATAATCATGGATGGAATCCTTCTTGTTTACACTACAGAGTGATTGCCCTTGGATCTGAGTCCGTTATCATAACAAACGGCTCAAGCTGGAGCCTTTGTTGAGGAGCGTTGTGCAGATGAAAACCCGTGATCGTATTATTCAGACCAGTCTGGAGTTGTTCAATCAACGCGGTGAGCGCAACGTAACCACCAACCATATCGCTGCACATCTGGGGATCAGCCCTGGCAACCTGTATTATCATTTTCGCAATAAAGAAGACATTATACACGCCATTTTGTGCGAGTATGCAGACCATTTGGCGCTGGCCTTCCAGCCTAAACAGCAATCTGAGCTCAGTCTGGATGTGCTGATGGGCTATCTGGATGCCATCTTTTACACCATGTGGCGCTACCGCTTCTTCTATGCCAATCTGGCCGACTTGTTAGGGCGCGATGAACGTCTGCAACGGCAGTACTTGGCGGCGCAGGCAGATCTTGACCAAAAGCTGATCGCCATCATGCGCAACATGCACGCTAGCGGTTTGCTGGATATGTCGGCGGAAGCGTTGCCAGAGTTCGTGCATACCATGAAGCTGATTGTCACCTGCTGGATCCCCTACCAGAGTACCCAATCCCCGCAAACCTTGATTACCCGTCAGGTGGTGTATCAGGGCGTGCTCAGCATGCTGAATCTGATGCGTCCGATGATGACGCCGGTGGGTAAAGAGCGAATTGAACGCCTCAGTGCCCATTACCGCGAGCAGCTCGAGCGCGAGTTGCACGAGTAACACCGGCGACCACGATTTTTCTCTAGCCAGATCGCTGTTTTTATATACAGTTGTGGCGACTTAGTCAGCGGCGGTCTATACCGGTTGAGTCGGTCACGGTGGCGTGCCGTGATCATCTCTAGTCGGTGAGAGGGAAGCATCGTGTCAAATCCATCTATGCAATTACAAGACTTGGCTGCCTGTGAGTTAGCTGGGATGCGTGTGACAGGGCCGTATGGTCAAGGTTACGAGGCCGCCATGCAGCATCTGATGCAATGGGTGCATCAGCATGGGGTCGCAACGCGCGAAGTGATTTTTATCTATCATGACGACCCAAATACCACCGCACCTGAGCAATGTCGTACCGATTGCTGTATTACGCTGGCCGAGCCAGAGGCGGTCGTGCCCAGTGAGGCGATTAGCCGCATCAGTTTACCGGGCGGGCGTTATGCCACCTTGCGCTGCCAGATTGCCTCGCCAGAGCAGTATGGCGCAGCATGGCAGCAGTTGATGCAAGAGCTGGAGCAAGCGGGGTTACAGTGGGATGAGCGCCCATGCTTTGAGCTCTATCATCACAGCGGGCCGCAGGCGACTAGCTACGATGTGAGCATCTGCATTCCGGTGCGCTAATCTCGGCGCTGTGTCGGTGTGGCTAGCGGTCAGTCTTCGCGTTGACCGCGCAGCAGTGGCAAGTGGCGATACGGAGGTACCGAGGTTGGTGCTGGCAGCAAGTCCAGCTGCTCAAGTCCGACTACACCGGTCTCGTTACTTGGTGTGAGGTTTGGTTTGTTAGGGGCGGTTGAAGGCTCGGCAGTCGAGTTCGCCGCTGTTGCCGCCGGAGTGCTAGTGCGCGTAGGCTCTATAATCGGCCCCGGTTGGCGCAGACTCGATGATGGGGCGCTATTATGCTTGCCTGTGCCTGTGCTAGCAGCAGGCTGTTTACCATCGGCCGGCAGCTCGGCGATCAGTGCGCGTAAGCTGATCACTTGCACATCGGCCGGCAGATGGGCGAGGCCCTCTTGCAGCACTTTCAAAGTATTGGGCCGTGGATGGCCGATGGCGACCGCCCAGCCTTTGTGGCGCGCCATGCTCACCGCGCGCTGAAACTCGGCCTGCACCTTGGTCAAACTGTTGTTGTCATCCAAAAACACCGTGCGCCGTAGCGTGGGCACCCCAAAACGACGAGCGGTGGACTCGGCCACGGTCGCTGCCGTGGTGCGGCTATCGAGAAACAACAGATGGCGAGCTTTTAGCTCTTGCATCAACAGCTGCATCAAGGCCGGATCGGCGGTAGCGGCGCTGCCCATGTGGTTATTCAACCCACGTGCGTGCGGCACCACCTGTAAGGCTTGTTCTAGGGTGTGCCGTACCGCGGCGGCATCCATACCGGTGTGCAGGGCGCCGGCTTCAACACGCGTGCTACCGCGCGGTTGCATCGGCATGTGGATCAGTGCGTCGCGCTGCTGCTTGGCTGCTTGTTCGGCCATGCGGGCGGCATGCGGGGCGACCGGTAAAATTGCCACCGTCACCGGTAACGGCAAACGCATCACGGCCTGATCGGCAGGGCGGTAGCCGACATCATCAATCACAATCGCCAGTTTGCCGGCATGGGCATAGCCTGTCAGTGTGCCGCCAACCAGCAACGTGAGACTCAAGCGAGTAAGGTTTAAGCGTAAGAGACGACTCGGTTGCAAGGTCAGCCTGTTGCAAGCGAAGAGACAAGGGCGAGCGGATAAACCACGTTTGACCGCCGAGAGAACGGCAGTGGTAACCAGTGAAAGACGGGATAGCAGCAAGGACGGGCTGGACACGCCGCTTAGCCACCCAGCCATGGGCGCGGGTTGACCGCTTGCCCTTGACGGCGAATTTCAAAGTACAGACTGGCGCTGCCCTGACCGCCACTGTCACCGACTAAGGCAATCGGCTGACCGGCTTTGACGTTATCGCCTGGCTGGAATAACACGGTTTGGTTGTAGCCGTACAGGCTCATGTCGCCTTTACCGTGTTCGACCACCATCACCAGACCGTAGCCTTGCAGCCAGTCGGCCAAGAGCACTTTGCCGTCGGCAATGGCGCGCACTTCACTGCCTTCCGGCGCGGCGATCACCATTCCTTTCCAGCGCAGTTCACCTTCTTGGCTATCGCCGAAACGGTGCAGGATACTGCCGCGTACCGGCCAGATATGTTGACCCGCCGGACGGCCAAGACCGCCGCTTTGTGCCATCAAGGCCCGCTCGCGATCGTTAGGCACATACGGTTTACCGGTACGTTTTTCTTCTGCGGCTTGTTTGCGTGCTAGCTCGCGCGCTTCACGTTCGGCGCGCGCTTTGGCTTCACGCTCAGCGCGCGCGATTTGATCGCGCAGGCGTTGTTCGTTCTGTTTGAGTTGTGCCAGCTTTTGCTGGTTTTGTTGCAGGTCGGCTTCTAAGGCACTCAAGGTTTTCTTCCGCTCGGTGCGCGCTTGCTGCAATTTATCCTGTTGCTGTTTTTGACTTCCCAGCAACGTGGCTTGTTCTTTTTGTTTAGCTTGTAGCTCATCTTTTTGCTGCTGCAACTCGTGCTGATTCACGCTGATCTCGTTCATCACGGCTTGGCGTTCTTCATTGATGGCACGGTAGTAATGCAGCATGCGTTCGGCGCGGGCCGGATCATCCGAGGACAACATGGCCTGCAATTGGCCTTGTTTACCTTGTCGATAGGCGGCATCTAATTGGGCCGCTAAACGCTGTTGATGCTGTTGTTGCTGCTTTTCCAACTCGCTGATTGAGGTGGTCAGGCGTTTGAGATCGCGGGTTAAGCGAGTTAGCCGCTGCTCGGTTTGGCGCAGTGCTTTGCTGGCGGAGCTGATGGACTGATCTTGCTTACGTAGCGCCTGTTGCAGTTGCTGGCGCTGATCTTGTTGCGCGGCCACTTTATTGGCCTGCTGGGCAATTTCTTGTTGCACGCCCTGCAGCGCCGATTGGGGCGCTGCAGGGGCATACGGCGCGCACAGCAGCATACCGGTGCAAAGAGCACCGGTACACCATTGACTGATACGTGAGCCGTATGTATTTAGCATGTGAAAATTATTTCACGATAAACAGCGGCTTGCCAGTCATCTCTGCTGGAATTTCCATGCCCATCAAGGTCAGCATGGTTGGTGCCAGGTCAGACAGCTTGCCACCGGCGACCACTTCAGCCGGTTTGCCAACATAAATCAGTGGCACTGGCAGGTTGGTGTGCGCGGTGAATGGCTGACCAGTAGTCTGGTCTTTCATCAGCTCGGCGTTACCGTGGTCGGCGGTGATCAGCAGCTGACCATCCACTTTACGTACGGCGGCCACCACTTGCTCGATGCAGTGATCCAGCGCTTCAACGGCCTTCACGGCAGCATCGAACACACCAGTGTGGCCGACCATGTCGCCGTTCGGGTAGTTACAGATGATGGTGTCGTACTTACCGCTTTCGATTGCACCGACCAGCTTCTCGGTCAGCTCGGCAGAGCTCATTTCCGGCTGCAGATCATAGGTCGCCACTTGTGGCGATTGGATCAGAATGCGGTCTTCGCCTGGGAACGGCTCTTCCACACCACCGTTGTAGAAGAAGGTTACGTGCGCATATTTCTCGGTTTCCGAGATCCGCAGCTGGGTTTTGTCATGCTTAGACAGCCACTCACCCAGGGTGTTTTCCAGATTCTCTGGCGGATAGGCGCAGGCGGTTTTGATGTCAGCGGCATATTCGGTCAGCATTACGAAGTTGCTGAATTTAACCACTTTCTCACGGGCAAAGCCGGTGAAATCCGCGTTGATGAAAGTACGCGTCAGCTGACGGGCACGGTCGGCACGGAAGTTCATGAAAATCAGTGCGTCGCCATCTTGCATCGCAGCATCAGCTTCGCCTTCAGCGCGAATTACGGTTGGTTTGACGAACTCATCGTTCTCTTCGCGCGCATAAGCGGCGTTTAGACCGTCCAGCACGTTGCTGGCGTGGAATTCCGCTTTGGCTTGGGTCAGCAGATCGTAGGCCAGTTGTACGCGATCCCAACGGTTGTCGCGGTCCATGGCGTAGTAACGGCCAACCATCGAGGCGATGCGGCCTTTACCCAGCTCGGCAAAGTGGTGCGCCACGCGTGCCAGAGAGTCTTCGGCGCTGCGTGGTGGGGTGTCACGACCGTCTAAGAAGGCGTGCAGGTAAATCTTGTCGGCGCCACGTTGGGCGGCCAGATCGATCATCGCCAGTATGTGATCTTCATGGCTGTGTACACCACCCGGTGACAGCAGACCCATGATGTGTACGGCTTTACCGGCAGCGACTGCGGTGTCGACAGCGCCAGTCAGCACGGTATTGTGGAAGAAATCACCATCTTTGATTTCTTTATCCAAACGGGTCAGATCCTGATACACGATACGGCCGGCACCTAAGTTAACGTGGCCGACTTCAGAGTTACCCATCTGACCGTCAGGCAGGCCGACATCCAGGCCGGAGCCGGAAATCAGGCTGTGCGGACACTCGGCCCACAGCTTGTCCATGACCGGGGTGTTAGCATTTAAAATGGCGTTGTCCTGCTTATCTTCGCGGTAGCCATAGCCATCAAGGATGACCAGAACCATCGGTTTCTTCGCGGTAGTCATGTAAGACCTCTCGTCGATAATAAAAGAATAGCTGTGTATTGATAGTGCAGTGTTGAGGAATTTTACTACATTACTGACTCGTGTCAGCTAATGATTGCGCCAGAATGTGTGACTCACAGCACCCTGGTTGCCTGCTTACCTGCAATAATCTCTGATCATAGAGTAACCCATCGCTTGCGTTACTCCACATATTACTGTGATAGGCGGGGCTTAAAGCTGTAATTGGTGTGGCACGCAGGTATACTCAATCACCTTTCTTTCACCGATTTTTTGATGGCGAAATTCTATGCAGCAACAAGTGATGCTTTTTATTCAAAGTCACACCATTTTGAGCATGGCGTGGATTGCCCTGTTTGTAGCCGTGATCGTAATGACCTTCAAGAGCCGTTTTTCTGCGGTGAAGAGCATTGATAACGGCGAGGCGACCCGTCTGATCAACCAGGCCAACGGTGTGCTGGTGGATATCCGTTCGCCGGATGAGTTCCGCAAAGGCCACATCGTAGACAGCCTGAATCTGCTGCCATCCGCGATTAAAGCCAACAATCTGGGCGAGCTGGAAAAGCACAAAACCCAGCCTGTGGTGGTGGTGTGCGCAACCGGTATGACCGCGCGTACTGTGGCAGAAGATCTGAGCAAGCAAGGCTTTGCCCAAGTACACGTACTGCGTGAAGGCATTGCGGGCTGGAGCGGCGCGCATCTGCCATTGGTGCAGGGCAAATAATTCGGCCTTAGTGCGCTGGTACTCGGCGGGATAAGCCCGTTGTGGCAACGGCACTAAGATGTGGGACAACAGTGAATCCGGTGGGGTGTGTGATGGCCCAAATTGAAATTTACACCAAAGCGACCTGTCCTTTTTGTATCCGCGCCAAGGCGCTGCTGACCCGCAAGGGCGCAGCCTTTGACGAGATCGCTATCGATAACGATGCACAGGCGCGCGCAGTGATGATTGAACGCAGTGGCCGTACGACGGTTCCACAGATTTTTATCGACGGCCAACATGTCGGTGGGTGTGATGACCTGCACGCACTGGACGCTGCCGGTAAACTGGATCCGCTGCTGGCCCGCTAACGCGACTTTGGCGCACTGCGCACGGATTGGGGTCACTAATCTGAGTCACTGCGCTCTGCGTAATTTAAGTTGTGTCATTGATGAGTGGCTAGCCACTGACGCATTCGCATGGCAACGCTCGGGTATCCTGAGGGTTGCCTTTTCAGGAAGAATATTCCGTTTTCAAGGAACCAGAAACCAAAAGGTAAGAGTCATGTCTGAACAAAATCCAAACGAAACCCTGTTCCAAATCCAGCGCATTTACACTAAAGATGTGTCTTTCGAAGCGCCGAACTCACCAGTGATTTTCCAAAAAGAGTGGCAGCCAGAAGTGAAACTGGATCTGGACACTGCGTCAACTGATCTGGGTGACAACGCTTTTGAAGTGGTTCTGCGCCTGACCGTGACCGCCAACGTAGGCGATCAAGTGGCATTCCTGTGTGAAGTGCAGCAGGCGGGTATTTTCTCCGTGGCTGGTCTTGATGGTGCGCAAATGGCACACTGTCTGGGTGCATACTGCCCGAACATTCTGTTCCCGTATGCTCGTGAGTGTGTAACCAGCCTGGTTGCCCGCGGTACATTCCCGCAGCTGAATCTGGCTCCGGTAAACTTTGATGCGCTGTTCATGAACTACCTGCAAGAGCAGGCGCAACAAGACCAGAGCGTAGCGGCTGAATAATTCAGACCAAGAGTAAAGACAATGAAACCAGATGTAGCCATGACAGTGATCGGTGCCGGTTCTTATGGGACGGCTTTAGCCCTGACGCTCGCGCGTAATCAGCACCCCGTGGTGTTGTGGGGCCATGATCCGCAGCATATGGCACGTCTGGCGGCGGAGCGGGAAAATGCGGCCTTTTTGCCGGGGATCCCGTTTCCGCCGGATCTGCACATTGAAGCAGATCTGGCCAAAGCCGTGACCGCCAGCCGCGATATTTTGGTGGTGGTACCGAGTCATGTTTTTGGCGAGGTGTTGCAACAACTGCGTCCGTATTTGCGCCCAGACAGCCGTCTGGTGTGGGCGACCAAAGGCTTAGAAGCTGAGACCGGTCGTCTGTTGCAGGATGTGGCGCGCGAAGTCTTGGGTGACGCTATTCCGCTGGCAGTATTGTCTGGCCCCACCTTTGCCAAAGAGATGGCGGTGGGCATGCCGACGGCGATTTCGGTGTCGGCCTCCGACCCGCAATTTTCCGCTGATTTGCAGCAACTGTTTCACTGCGGCAAGAGTTTCCGTGTCTACAACAGCCCGGATTTCATCGGCGTCCAACTGGGCGGCGCGGTGAAAAACGTGATTGCCATTGGTGCGGGGATGTCGGATGGCATGGGCTTCGGGGCCAATGCGCGTACTGCGCTGATCACCCGTGGTCTGGCGGAGATGACCCGTTTGGGCGTGTCGCTGGGCGCCGAAGCGGCCACCTTTATGGGAATGGCCGGTTTGGGCGATCTGGTGCTGACCTGTACCGATAACCAATCGCGTAACCGCCGGTTCGGCATGATGCTCGGCCAAGGGCATGATGTGGCGCAGGCACAGGCCAGCATCGGGCAGGTGGTGGAAGGCTATCGCAACACCAAAGAGGTGTACGTGCTGGCCCAGCGTCTAGGGGTGGAAATGCCGATCACCGAGCAGATTTATCAGGTGCTGTATTGCGGCAAAGATGCCCGTGAAGCGGCTGTGGCTCTGCTGGCGCGCGCCAGTAAGAGCGAATAAAGGTTAATGACATCATCTATTGGAGTCGGTTTG
>SAMEA3387498__coassemble_1443_pt1 | contig 11691 bp, 8 predicted proteins | sample SAMEA3387498__metabat2_low_PE_007 | metagenome-assembled genome bin SAMEA3387498 (sample SAMEA3387498) | Felis catus | biome: Faeces | place: United Kingdom | collected 2012 | reverse complement strand
GTTGGATTATCGCTTTACCTTCAAGCGTGATGTGATGATTGATCTGGTTTGTTATCGCCGTCATGGCCATAACGAAGCGGATGAGCCGAATGCTACGCAGCCGCTGATGTACCAGAAGATCAAAAAGCATCCGACACCACGTAAGATTTATGCCGATCGACTCATCGAAAGTGGCCTGATTTTGCAAGAAGATGCCACCGAAATGGTCAATAACTATCGCGATGCGCTGGATAAAGGCGATTGCGTGGTGCCAGAGTGGCGTCCGATGCAGATGCACTCGGTTGACTGGGCACCGTATTTGAATCATGAGTGGGATATGGCGTATCCGGCAGGGGTGGAATTATCCCGCTTGCAGGATTTAGGGCGTCGCGTTTGTCAGTACCCAGAAAGCCATGTACTGCATCCACGAGTAGAGAAAATTTACGCCGATCGCCGTGAAATGAGCGAAGGCCTGCGTCCACTGGATTGGGGCTTTGCCGAAACACTGGCGTATGCCACATTGTTGGATGAGTCTGTGAATGTACGCTTGTCTGGACAGGACGCTGGGCGCGGTACTTTCTTCCATCGCCACGCGGTGTTACACAACCAAAACGATGCCAGCATTTATCAGCCACTGACGCATATCCATAATGGCCAAGGCAAATTCGAAGTCTGGGATTCCGTGCTGTCAGAAGCGGCGGTGCTGGCTTTTGAATACGGTTATGCCACGGCAGAGCCGCGCTCGCTGGTCATTTGGGAAGCGCAGTTTGGTGATTTTGCCAACGGCGCGCAAGTGGTGATTGATCAGTTCATCAGCTCGGGTGAGCAAAAATGGGGTCGGATGTGTGGCGTGACACTGCTGTTACCACATGGCTACGAAGGCCAAGGCCCAGAGCACTCGTCGGCCCGTTTAGAGCGTTATTTACAGCTGTGCGCCGAGCAAAATATGCAGGTGTGCGTGCCGTCAACGCCAGCGCAGGTTTACCATATGCTGCGTCGCCAGATGGTTCGTCCAATGCGTCGTCCGCTGGTGGTTATGTCTCCGAAATCCTTGCTGCGCCATCCACTGGCAGTTTCTAGCCTCGAAGAGTTGGCCAACGGGCAATTCCTGCCTGCGATTGGCGAGATTGATGCGTTGGATCCGGCCAAGGTGCGTCGTGTGGTGCTGTGCTCCGGCAAGGTGTACTACGACTTGCTGGAACAGCGCCGTAAGAATGAACAGACTGACGTGGCGATTATCCGGATTGAACAACTCTATCCGTTCCCATACGAGAGCGTGCGTGCACTGCTCAGTGCTTACGCCCACGTGACCGATTATGTCTGGTGCCAAGAAGAGCCGTTGAACCAAGGTGCCTGGTATTGCAGTCAGCATAATCTGCGTCAGGTGATCCCGGCGGGGGCGACACTGAATTATGCTGGTCGTCCGGCATCCGCGTCACCGGCGGTCGGTTACATGTCACTGCATACCCAACAACAAAAGAACCTGGTTGACGATGCCTTGCGCACGGAATAAGAACAAATAACGAAGGATTTTTTATGAGCAGCATAGATATTTTAGTTCCGGATCTGCCTGAATCCGTTGCCGATGCCACCATCGCAACCTGGCATAAAAAACCGGGTGATAGCGTCGCGCGTGACGAAGTGATCGTCGAAATCGAAACCGACAAAGTGGTACTGGAAGTACCGGCAACCGATGATGGTGTGCTGGACGTGGTGCTGGAAGAGGAAGGGGCGACTGTTACCGGTCGTCAGCTGATTGGTCGTGTGCGTCCGGTTGCTGTGGCCGGTGAACCGACCGTCGCCAAACTGTCTGAACCGGTGGCAACTCCGGCGCAGCGTCACACTGCCGCGCTGACTGAAGAAAGCTCCGATGCGTTAAGCCCTGCGGTGCGTCGTATGGTCGCGGAGCACAATCTGGATCCTGCCAAAATCAAAGGCTCTGGCGTCGGTGGCCGCATTACGCGTGAAGACGTAGAAAAATATGTCACTGAGATGCGTAAAGCCCAGCCTGCGGTGGCGCAAGCGCCTACCGCAGTTGCCGCGGCGCCAGCATTGCTGGCCGGTCGCAGTGAAAAACGTGTGCCAATGACCCGTTTACGTAAGCGTATCGCTGAACGCTTGCTGGAAGCCAAAAACACCACCGCAATGTTGACGACTTTCAATGAAGTCAATATGAAGCCAATCATGACGCTGCGTAAGCAGTATGGTGAGGTGTTTGAGAAGCGCCATGGTGTGCGTCTGGGCTTTATGTCGTTTTATGTGAAAGCGGTGGTTGAGGCGTTAAAACGCTTCCCAGAAATCAATGCCTCGATTGATGGCGACGATATCGTGTATCACAACTATTTTGATCTCAGCATGGCGGTCTCTACGCCACGTGGTCTGGTAACGCCGGTACTGCGTGACTGCGATACATTGAGTCTGGCGGATATCGAAAAGAGCATCAAAGTGTTGGCTGAGAAAGGTCGTGACGGCAAGCTGACCGTGGACGACCTGACCGGTGGTAATTTCACCATTACCAATGGCGGGGTGTTTGGCTCCCTGATGTCAACGCCAATCATTAACCCGCCACAAAGTGCGATTCTGGGTATGCATGCCATCAAAGATCGCCCTATGGCGGTAGACGGTAAGGTTGAGATCCTGCCGATGATGTATCTGGCACTGTCTTACGATCACCGTTTGATTGATGGTCGTGAGTCCGTCAGCTTCTTGGTGGCGGTGAAGGATCTGCTGGAAGACCCAACCCGTTTACTTCTGGACGTATAAGCGATAACGGGCCCGGAACCCGAGAAGAGCCCGGGCCCAGTTTCAGTGGTGACCCCCTAGGACAATATAACTAACATGGATAGAGCATCATGAATTTGCACGAATATCAGGGTAAGCAGCTGTTTGCTCAGTATGGTCTGCCCGTATCAGAAGGCTATGCCTGTAGCAGCCAGCATGAAGCGGTTGAGGCAGCTGATAAAATTGGCGGTGACCACTGGGTGGTAAAATGTCAGGTTCATGCGGGTGGACGTGGCAAAGCGGGCGGTGTGAAGCTGGCGCGCTCGAAGGACGAGATCCGTGAGTTTGCCCAGAAATGGTTGGGTAAAAATCTGGTCACGTACCAGACTGATGCCAAGGGGCAACCCGTTAACAAGATCTTGGTCGAAAGCTGCACTGATATCGCCAAAGAGCTGTATCTGGGCGCTGTCGTCGATCGCGCGAGTCGTCGTGTGGTGTTCATGGCGTCAACCGAAGGCGGCGTGGAAATTGAGAAAGTGGCCGCTGAAACGCCGGAGCTGATCCATAAAGCGGCGCTTGATCCTATCTGCGGTCCACAACCTTACCAAGGTCGTGAGCTGGCGTTTAAGCTCGGGTTAACCGGCGATCAAATCCGTCAGTTCACCAAGATTTTCATGGGCCTCGGTCAGCTGTTTTTGGATAAAGATCTGGCACTGATTGAAGTCAACCCATTGGTGATCACCGCGCAGGGCAATCTGCACTGTCTGGATGCCAAAGTGGTGGTGGACTCCAATGCGCTGTATCGCCAACCGCAACTGCGTGAGATGCAAGACCCATCTCAGGAAGATGCACGGGAAGCGCATGCCGCACAGTGGGAAATCAACTATGTGGCGCTGGAAGGCAATATTGGTTGCATGGTCAATGGCGCCGGTCTGGCCATGGGCACCATGGATATCGTGAAATTGCACGGCGGCGCACCAGCAAACTTCCTTGACGTAGGCGGTGGCGCAACCAAAGAGCGTGTTACCGAAGCGTTTAAAATTATTCTGTCCGACGATAATGTCAAAGCGGTACTGGTGAATATCTTTGGCGGTATTGTCCGTTGCGATTTGATTGCCGACGGTATTATTGGCGCCGTAGAAGAAGTGGGCGTGAGCATTCCGGTGGTGGTACGTCTGGAAGGCAACAATGCCGAGCTGGGAGCCAAGAAATTGGCTGACAGTGGTTTGAATATCATCGCAGCAACCAGTTTGACCGATGCTGCACAGCGTGTCGTTCATGCAGCGGAGGGCAAATAATGTCTATTCTGATTGATAAAAATACCAAGGTTATTTGCCAAGGTTTTACCGGTGGACAAGGCACGTTCCACTCTGAGCAAGCGCTGGCATACGGCACTCAGCTGGTTGGGGGGGTATCACCGGGTAAAGGTGGGACTTATCATCTGGGGTTGCCGGTATTTAATACCGTGCGTGATGCGGTCGAAACGACGGGTGCGACCGCCTCGGTGATTTACGTTCCGGCGCCGTTTTGTAAAGATGCCATCTTGGAAGCTATCGATGCGGGGATCCAGTTGATCGTCTGTATCACGGAAGGGATCCCGACGCTGGATATGCTGCAGGTGAAAGTGCGTCTGGAGCAAACTGGCGTGCGCATGATTGGGCCAAACTGCCCGGGCGTGATCACTCCGGGTCAGTGTAAGATTGGTATCATGCCGGGTCATATTCACCTGCCGGGCCGTGTCGGGATTGTTTCGCGCTCCGGTACGCTGACGTATGAAGCGGTTAAGCAGACCACCGATGAAGGTTTTGGTCAGTCTAGCTGTGTTGGTATCGGTGGCGATCCAATCCCGGGTTCAACCTTTATCGATATTTTGCGTCTGTTCCAAGACGATCCGCAAACCGAAGCGATTGTGATGATAGGTGAGATTGGCGGCAGCGCGGAAGAAGAGGCGGCGGCCTTTATCAAAGCGAATGTCACTAAACCGGTGGTGTCTTACATCGCGGGTGTTACTGCGCCAAAAGGCAAACGTATGGGCCATGCGGGGGCGATTATCTCTGGCGGCAAAGGCACGGCGGATGAAAAATTCGCTGCGCTGGAAGATGCGGGCGTGAAAACCGTGCGTTCACTGGCTGATATTGGTCAGGCACTGCGTCAGGTCACGGGCTGGTAAGCGTTATGCCCTGAGCCGAGAAGCTGTATTGCGATATAAAAAAACCGGCGTGATGCCGGTTTTTTTACATGCTGTTTGCGCGTTGTTTTACGAATTGTTTGTCTGTCGCTTGATAGCACAACGGTTAAACCGTAAAGACCGATTCTCACGCGCGCTGTTTTTTCAGCAGGCTGAGCATGAAAAGCGCAGCGGAGCAGATGACCACTGAAGGGCCGGCTGGCGTGTCATAAAACCACGATAACAGCAAGCCACCGGTGACCGACAGCATCCCGAACAGTGATGCGGTGAAGGCCATTTGCTCAGGCGTGCTGGCAAAACGGCGTGCAGTGGCTGCCGGAATAATCAGTAAAGAGGTGATGATCAAGGCACCAACAAACTTCATCGCCAAACCAATAGTCACCGCGGTGGTCAGCATCAATAGCAGGCGCATCCGGTTGAGGTTAATGCCATCCACAAAGGCTAATTCTGGGTTAATGGTGACAGACAGCAGTGCGTTCCATTGCCAGCACAACACGCCCAGCACTAACGCTGCGCCTAGACCAATCCACGCAATATCTTGCCATGTGATAGCCAGCAGATCGCCAAACAGGTAGGCCATCAAATCAACCCGCACATCAGACATCAAACTCACGGTCACCAAACCGAGCGACAAACTGCTGTGCGCCAATATTCCTAGCAGGGTATCGACTGCCAGTTGAGGTTTATGCTCCAGCCAAACCAGTACGCCCGCTAAGGTTAAGGTTAGCCCCAAGATAGTGATGTATGGATTGACATCCAGCAGCAAGCCAAGAGCCACCCCTAACAAAGAGGCGTGCGCCAAAGTATCGCCAAAATAGGCCATGCGCCGCCATACTACGAACGAGCCCAGCGGGCCGGTGGCGAGGGTGAGCAACATACCGGCCAGCCAGCCGGGTAACAAAATCTCAATCATGGCGGCATCCTTGATGATGAGTATGGATGACCTGACCATTTAACGCATGGCGGTGATCATGATGGTGTTGATACAACGCCAGTTTGCCCGGCAACTGACGGCCAAACATCGAGATAAACTCAGGATGATGCGAGATATCCTCTGGCGCGCCCGAGCAGCAAATATGCTGGTTGAGACACAGCACCTCATCGGTTTTCGCCATCACTAGATGCAAATCATGCGACACCATCAGTACCCCACAGCCGAGCTCATCGCGCAGAACGGTGATCAAATCGTACAGCGCCGCTTGGCCGTTTACATCCACGCCTTGCATCGGTTCGTCCAGTACCAGCAGATCCGGTTTGTTCATCAGGGCTCGTGCGAGCAGCACGCGCTGGGTTTCCCCACCGGAGAGCTTTTGCATCGGTTGTTCGAGCAGGTGCAACACATTCACTTTACTGACTGCGCTTAGCATCTCTTCCGGATTTGCCGTCTTTTTCAGCGCCAAAAAGCGCCGCACGGTCAAGGGAAGGGTAGCATCGAGGTGCAGCTTTTGAGGTACGTAGCCGATTTTGAGATTACCAGCGCGCACGATTTGTCCGGCGCTCGGCGCCAATAAGCCAAGGACGACCCGAACCAAGGTCGATTTTCCCGCGCCATTCGGGCCGAGTAGGGTAATGATGTGGTTTTTCTTGATATTGAGCGAAATGTTGTTCAGCACTTTTCGCTCACCCAAAACGACATCAATGTGATGAAGCTCAATGAGAGTTGACATGGTGTCTGTATGACCTGAGTGATCGCTATTCGGCACGGTGTGTGGCGATAAAATAAGTATGATCAAAAAATGTGATGTTATATTATAACAAAATCACATTGGGTACTCGAAAGGTTTTTGTATGATTAAGCGCATTTTTCTACTCAGTTTTTTGGCGTTACTGCCGATACAAAGTTTTGCCTCGGTGTTGGTATCAGTGCGGCCGTTAGGTTTTATCGCCGCGGCGATTGCCGATGGTGTCACGGATACCGAAGTTTTGCTGCCTAATGGTGCGTCTCCCCATGATTATGCGCTGCGTCCGTCCGATATTAAACGGATAAATAATGCGGATTTAGTGGTATGGGTGGGTGACGAGATGGAGCCTTTTTTAGTGAAGCCACTCACAGAAAAGGCGAATAATCAGCAAATAAAAGTAAAAAACTTATCTTCGGTCATGCCGTTATTGCGTCATGCTGACGATAATGATGAAGATGCGGAAGAGCATGGTGATGATCACGGTCATGCGCATGATCATGGTTCCACAGATTTACATGTCTGGATGTCACCTGAGATTGCTTTATATACAGCAGTCGCAATTTCTGAACGTTTGCAGGAACTTTTCCCAGAACAAAAAGACAAAGTGAAGGCAAATCTGCAATATTTTCAAACGCAGATTAACCATTTACCTGAAAAAATTGGTAGCATACTGAACCCAGTCAAGCAGCACGGTTATTTTGTGTTTCATGACGGGTACGGTTATTTTGAATCTTTTGCTGGCTTGAACAATGTTGGGCATTTCACCGTCAATCCGGTGATCACGCCGGGAGCTAGAACATTGAGCGAGATTAAGCAGAAGATAGAACAACATCAGGTTTCGTGCGTGTTTGCTGAACCCCAGTTCAGACCAGCAGTGATTGACGCTGTCGCGCGCGGCACCTCAGTCAATATAGGTACGCTTGATCCGCTCGGTGAGAAAGTTTCTCTCGGCAAGGACAGCTATGTGCAGTTTTTAGAGCAACTCTCCCAACAATACGCGAGTTGCCTGAGTAAATAAAAAAATTGGGGTAACAAAGTGCAAGAATTTGTCAGGTCAGTATCGCTAGCTCTTAACGGCCTGCCACGATTACATAAAGTGCTGCTGGGTATGCTCACCGCATTAACGTTGGCCGTTGCCGCGTGGAATCCGGTGTTGAACCATACTCCGCTTAAACGCGAAATTGCGCTGGATATTGAAACCCAGCGTGATTTGCAGCCGGAGGCAAGTGAGCCATTGGATCAGGTGATGCCAAATGATGCGCCCGAGCTGGAGCCAGAGAAAGATGATCTGGATAAAAAGCTCGAAGAGGCGGTACATGAGCACACCGTGGAAAGTGGTGAGACCCTCGGCAGCATTCTGACACAGTACGGCATTGATATGTCGGATGTGCATGCACTGACAAAAAGTAACCCCGAAGTTCAGCGTTTAGGGATTGGCCAAGAGCTGAGCTGGAAACTGGATGATGATGGTCTGCTCAAGCAATTGACTTGGGCGGTCAATAATCGTGAGACCCGCGTTTACGATCGTGCAGACAATGGTGCCTATAAGCGCTCTGTTGAAACCATGCAAGGTACTTGGCAAAACGATCGCGTTGCAGGCACTATCGATGGTAGCTTCGTATCCAGCGCGAAAGCAGCCGGTTTGTCGACCCGTGAAATTCAGCAGGTTACCAAAGCGTTGCAGTGGCAGGTGGATTTTCGCAAGCTGAAAAAAGGCGATAAATTCAGTGTGCTGATGTCACGTGAGTTTTTGGACGGTAAAGTGACCGGCTCCGGTGAAGTCAAAGCAGTACGCTTGAACTCCTCCGGCAAAGACTATTACGCGATTCAGGCTGAAGATGGCCGCTTCTATAACCGTGAAGGTGCTGGCTTAGCTAAAGGTTTCCTGCGTCTGCCAACCTTAAAGCAGTATCGCATTTCGTCGAATTTTAACCCACGCCGTCTGCATCCAGTAACGCGTCGTGTCGCGCCGCATAACGGTACTGACTTTGCGGCACCAATCGGTACGCCGGTGCTGTCTATCGGTGATGGTGAAGTGGTGAAAGCCGGTTACCACCCGTATGCCGGTAACTATGTGGTGATCCGTTTAGGTCGTCAGTATCAGACGCGTTTCCTGCACCTGAGCAAGATTTTGGTCAAGCAAGGGCAGAAAGTGAAGAAAGGTGACCGTGTCGCGCTGTCGGGTAACACTGGGCGTTCAACCGGGCCACACATTCACTATGAATTCTTGCTGAACTCCCGTCCGGTGGATCCGATGAAGGTGAAACTGCCGATGTCGGATGGTTTGGCTGGTCAAGAGCGTCGTGCCTTCTTGGCGCGTACTAAAGAGTACCTGCCACAGCTGACGCTGGATTAATCAATCCGTTACGCATATCTCTACATGAAAAAAGCCCGCAGACTCTGCGGGCTTTTTTTATCTGCGTGTTTTATCCATGTTTTATCTGTGCTTGTTAGCGAGCGGTTATGCGAGAGCCGTAAACCGGCATGGCGAGACCAATACACGATCAATGTTAGTAAGTTGCGGCGGACAACAGATGTTCAGTGGGGATAAGTGTGTGGAATATCTCAGCGTGAGAGTCTGCCCAGCCTGAAATGCCTAGAATTAGAATTGCTGTGGTTAGGCTCAATCAAAAGCGGGTAAAAAGAATACCGTCTTGTCACGGAGAGTGAGCCGGTAAAAAAGAGGAGGTAAAAAATTGACGTGGCAGGCCAGATGACGTGCCACGGGTGCCAATGACACCTTCGCTTGCTGCCGGGAGCATGGCCTAGGGGCCACACTCTCTGATAAATCGGTAGATATCATGAACGGACATAAAAATATCTAATACAGAGAGATTTATGTAACTCAATGTTCTGACTTAACCGTTTATACCAGTTTTGTAACGAATTTATTAGCATGCGCACCATGAGTTTTATCGTTTCAGCTACCTTTAGCTAATTTCTGCGAGACATGTTGCACAATCGTAGCGAGCGTGGTGGAGAACTGAGTGACATGGATAGCGATTGAGCAGGGAAAGTTTGATCTTTGGCAAAAAATGCTTGCTATGAAACCCGTACAATAATGATAATGATAATATATCTTATTTAATCTTTTTGGCGATTTGAACATGGTGACGTTGGCTGAGTTGAAGGTGGGAGACAAGGCGCGCGTAGTCAATATGCAGCGTCTGGATCGCCCATTGCGTAAAAAATTGATGGTACTGGGAGTGCTGCCTTCCAGTGAGATCCACGTAGTGCGTTTTGCCCCGTTGGGCGATCCGTTACAGATTGAGATTTGCGGAGTCAATATCGCTCTGCGCCGTACCATTGCCGCAGGCATCGATGTTGAGGTTTTGGCATGAATTTTTCGTTGTTAACCGTTGGTAATCCGAACAGCGGTAAGACCTCCCTTTTTAACGGGTTAACCGGTGCGCGCCAGCAAGTGGGCAACTGGAGCGGTGTGACGGTTGAGAAAAAAACCGGTCACTGCAAGGTCGGTGAGCACCAACTTCAGATCACTGACTTGCCGGGGGTGTACTCGCTGTCAGGTGATAACGTTGATAGCGGTAAAGACGAGCAGCTGGCCACCATTGTGGTCGAGTCGATGCCGGCGGATGTGATTTTGAACATCGTTGATGCCTCTGCGCTGGAGCGTAGCCTGTATTTGACGCTGCAGTTGTTGGAAACCGGTCGTCCGGTGATTGTGGTGATCAACAAAACGGATGCACTGGAGCGTAATCGCCAGCAGATCAATGTGCCGTTGCTGTCGCAGATGTTGGGCTGTCCGGTGTTTGCTATTTCAGCGCATAACCATCAGCAGGTGATGCAGTTTCGTCGTGAGCTGGTGGATATGCTGGCGAATGGTGTGGCACCAACCAAACTGCAACTCGATTATGGTGAGGCGGTAGAAAACACCCTGCAACTGCTGGTGCCTTATTGCCCGCAGAATGAGCAAGCGAGTAGTCGCTCACTTGCGCTGCGCTTGTTAGAACATGACCGTTTGGTTGAAGGCCGTCTGAGTGTGGAAAACCAGACCTTGGTGGCGCAGCATTTGCGGCATTTGGAGCAAGCGGTAGATACCGATTTGCAAATTGCTGACGTGCGTTACAGCTTTATTCATCATCTGTGTCAGAAAACCCGCAAACACGTGGGGATGGTGAGTCACAAAACCAGTGAGCGCATCGATAAGGTAGTTCTGAACCGCTATTTGGGGTTGCCGATTTTCTTATTGGTGATGTACTTGATGTTTGTGTTTTCCATCAAGATTGGTAGCTCATTTATCGACTTTTTCGATATTTCGGTAGGCGCGTTGTTGGTCGACGGTACGCATCATCTGCTGGATGGCGTATTGCCAGTGTGGCTGGTGACGTTACTGGCGGATGGTTTTGGCGCAGGTATTCAGACCGTGGCTACCTTTATTCCGGTCATTGGCTGCTTGTATCTGTTCATGGCCATTCTGGAAGGTTCGGGGTACATGGCGCGCGCGGCGTTTGTGCTCGATAAGCTGATGCAGAAAATCGGTTTGCCGGGGCGCTCGTTTGTACCGTTGGTGATCGGCTTTGGCTGTAACGTGCCGGCTATCATGGCAACCCGTACCCTGACACAAGAACGTGAGCGCTTGCTTACCGTGATGATGACGCCATTTATGTCGTGTGGTGCGCGTCTGCCGGTATATGCGCTGTTTGCCACGGCGTTCTTCCCATCATCGGCGCAAAATGTGGTATTTGCGTTATACCTGATTGGTATTTTGGTGGCGGTCTTTACCGGTTTGCTGCTGCGTAAAACCTTGCTGCCGGGGATCAGTGAAAGCTTTGTGATGGATATGCCGGATTATGAGTGGCCGACACTGCGTAATATCGGGCTGAAAACCTGGCAAAAACTGAAAAACTTCGTGTTTGGTGCCGGTAAGACCATTGTGCTAGTAGTGGCCGCCTTGGGCTTCTTTAACTCCCTGGGTACCGATGGTTCGTTTGGTAATCAAAACACAGAAAATTCTGTGTTGGCTCAGGTAGCGAAAGATGTGACGCCTGTTTTGGCGCCAATCGGTATTGAGAAAGATAACTGGCCGGCCACGGTCGGTATTATTACCGGGATCTTCGCCAAAGAAGCGGTCGTGGGTACGCTCAACGCGTTGTATAGCGG
>SAMEA3387498__coassemble_1360_pt1 | contig 12553 bp, 9 predicted proteins | sample SAMEA3387498__metabat2_low_PE_007 | metagenome-assembled genome bin SAMEA3387498 (sample SAMEA3387498) | Felis catus | biome: Faeces | place: United Kingdom | collected 2012 | reverse complement strand
AGCCAGTGCTTTGCCGTTGTTCTCCATCGCCACTTCTTCGGCTTGCGGATTATGCGGCTGCAGGTAATTCCAGCTCATGTTCAGCACTTGCTCTGGCAATGCGCCACCTTCGTTGGCGTACAGCTCACGCAAGGTGCTGAAAAGACCGGCTAAGATCTCTCCATCGCCCAGCGCTTCGCCCGGGGCATCAGCGCCTTTCCAGTGCCACTGTAACCAGCGACCCGAGTTGACGATCGAGCCATTTTCCTCGGCAAAACAGGTTGATGGCAGGCGGAACACTTCGGTTTGAATATCCGCCGGATTGACGTCATTAAACTCACCGTGGTTTTGCCAGAAATTGGCGGTTTCGGTGTTTAACGGATCAATGATCACCAGATATTTCAGCTTCGACAGTGAGGCCACCACTTTGTTTTTATTCGGGAACGAGGCCACCGGGTTAAAGCCTTGGCACAGATAGCCGTTGACCTTACCTTGCGACATCATCTCGAAATACTGCAGTACGTCGTAGCCTTTATCCCACTTAGGTAGCCAGTCATAGCCCCAGCTGTTTTCCGGTTGGGCTTTATCGCCATAGAAGCTCTTCATCAGGCTGACGAAGAATTTCGGATAGTTACCCCAATAGTTCACCTGACCTTCGAGCAGTGGTTTCGGGGTCATAGCGGTGAGGTAGGTTTGCAGATCCGGCTGCTTTTCTGACGGCAGAGTCAAGTAACCCGGCAGGCTTTGCGACAGTAAGCCTAAGTCAGTTAAACCTTGAATATTAGAGTGACCACGCAGCGCGTTAATGCCGCCACCGGCCATCCCCATGTTACCCAGCAACAGCTGGATCATCGCCATGGTACGGATGTTCTGTGCACCGATAGAGTGCTGAGTCCACCCGAGAGCGTACAGGAATGAGGCGGTTTTGTCTTTGGCGCTGGTTTCGGCAATCAGCTGGCAGACGGTGAGGAAATCCTCTTTCGGCGTACCGCACAGATTGCTGACAACTGCAGGCGTGTAGCGGCTGACGTGCTGTTTGAGCAGATTCCAGACGCACTGCGGATCTTGCAGGGAAGGATCGCGCTTGGCAAAGCCGTTCTCATCCAACTGGTAGGCCCAGGTGGATTTGTCGTATTTGCGTTTTTCTGCGTCATAGCCGGTGAACAGGCCATCTTCAAAGCCAAAGTCAGGACGCACCAGCAAGCTGGCGTTGGTATAGGCGTTGACATATTCCTGATTGATCTTGTGGTTGTTCATCAGGTACAAAATCACGCCGGACAGGAACGCAATGTCGGTTCCCGAGCGGATCGGGGTATAGAAATCGGCCACCGACGCTGTACGGGTAAAACGCGGGTCGATCACAATAATTTTGGCATTATTGTGGATCTTGGCTTCCATCGCCCAGCGGAATCCTACCGGATGCGCTTCTGCCGCATTACCGCCCATCACCACGATCAGGTTGGCGTTTTTGATATCTACCCAGTGGTTGGTCATCGCACCGCGACCAAATGTTGGAGCAAGACTTGCTACCGTTGGTCCGTGTCAGACACGTGCTTGGTTGTCGACGGCTAACATGCCGAGCGCACGACTAAACTTCTGGGTTAAATAACCGGTTTCATTACTGGCAGCCGAGGCACATAACATACCCGTGGTCAGCCAGCGGTTGACCGTAACGCCATCGGCATTGGTCGGAATAAAGTTGGCATCGCGGTCAGCCTTCATCAGGCGCGCAATGCGGGTAAAGGCGTCATCCCAGCTGATCCGCTGCCATTTATCCGAGCCCGGCGCGCGGTACTCTGGATATTGCAGGCGGCTTTCACTGTGAATGAAATCGACCAAGCCAGCCCCTTTCGGGCACAGTGCCCCACGGTTGACTGGGTGATCTGGGTCCCCTTCGATATGGAAAATGGTCTCTTTGGCGTTTTTGGCGCCATCCCCGAGGCTATACATCAGTAAGCCACATCCCACCGAACAGTAGGTACAGGTATTACGGGTTTCGCGCGCCCGCAGCAGTTTGTACTGCCGCGTTTCCGCGAGGGCTACATCGGGGGCAAACCCGAGTGCCGCAACCGTAGTACCCGCCATACCGCCAGCGCAGATCTTGAAGAATTGTCTTCTGCTGACTCGCACGGGATTCTCCTTGCGGTTGTAATCAAGCAATGGTTATAGGGTCGTTTTTAGTTTGCGTTTTCAGAGGGATAGGTTGGGGAAACACCTTCGTGTCGCAGATGAAGTGATGTTGCGGCAACGTATCCCTGTCGCGTCCGCGCTGCGAGCGATATCAGGTCATCTCCTGACGACAGCGCGGTACGTTGCAATAATACCACAATGTTTGCGCGGGTGTTAAATCTGCGCGCAAGCTATTGGGGTGGCGTGAAAATAGCGTGTGGTTCTGGTCGGAAAATCCCCCCTTTTTCTATTGCTCTGTGCAGATAATGCAGTGGTGAGCGGTAATATCATCGGTGATGAATATCACGCTTTGATGTGGCTTGATGGTAAAGGCTTGCAAAATAGTTTGCACTGGTCACAGACCATCGGCTATCGCAGGCGTAAGCTTATCCACTCCGATTAATCACATAATAATTACGATTACTATAATGAAATTAAAAGCAGTGGCAGGGTTATTCCTGTTAGCCTCCTCTTACTCTGTTCTTGCCGCGGATGGCGATATTCGTGAAGTCAGTATTTTGGGCACCTCTGATCTGCACGGGCATTTTGTGCCGTGGGACTATGCGGCTGATCAGGCCAATTTGGCGGGTAGCCTAAGCCAAATTGCGACCAAAATTAATGAAATACGTCAGAGTCTACCGAATGTTATTTTGGTGGATGCCGGCGATACCATTCAGGGCAATTTTGTCGAAACGTTCAAGAATGAGCCTGTTTCACCCATGATGTTGGGTTTTAATGCCCTGAATTACGATGTGTGGGTATTAGGAAACCATGAATTTGATTTTGGTTTACCGGTATTAAAAACCTCGCTCGAACAATTCAAAGGCCAATCACTGGGTGGCAATATCAAGCGCGCCGATGGCAATCCATTTTTACCGGCCTATACCATTATTGAGCGGCAAGGCGTAAAAATTGGCGTTATTGGCATGGATACCCCTATGACGGCGCATTTTGCTGAAGGCAGCGACCGTTTGGGCGGCGTGACCTTTACCAACTCTACGCAAGAAGTCCGCAAGACCATCGCTAAGATTAAAGACCAAGTGGATGCGATTGTGCTGGTGGCACACATGGGGCTGGATAATGAAAATGACATTGCCGATACCAGTGTGACCGACATTGCTAAAGGGAATCCAGAATTAGCCGCAATTGTCGCCGGACATATGCATGTGCGGGTCGATAAAGCGGTGGTCAATGGCGTGATCATTACCGAACCGGATAAATATGGTCGTGCGTTGTCGCGCATTGATCTGAAATTTGAAGAGAAAAACGGCAAATATACGCTGATCGATAAAGACAGTTATACCTACAAGATTAAAGATCTGGCATCAGACAAATCGTTGGAAAGCCTGTATGCGCCGTATCATAAAAAATTGCGGGAAAATGCCAATCGCGTGGTCGCACAACTTTCCGGTAGTGATTTGGTACCTAAAGATGAAGTAAAAGGGATCCCACAAGTACAAGTTCAAGACTCAGGGATCAGTGCCTTATTCCAAGAAGCGGCATTTTATTATGCGCCGAAAGCCAATGTGATCGCCTTGGGGATTGATAACGATAAAGCGCGCTTAGATGTGGGGCCGATTAAAGCCAAAGACATTGCCTATAACTATCAATATGCCGGCGGTGAAATTACGGTATACCAGATGACCGGCGCTGATCTGAAAGCGTATATGGAATGGGTCGCCGATTATTTTAATCCGGTGCAAGACGGTGATGTGACATATAGCTTTAATCCAGCGCGTCGTTCATCAAAATACTCCACCAATGACTTTTTCGCTGGCGTGACCTATACCATCGATTTGCGTCAACCGGTCGGACAGCGGATCACCAATCTGAAACTGGCGGATGGCACTGTGGTGCAGCCAGATACTGAAATTCGCTTGGGGATGAATAGCTATCGCATGGGGCATCTGACTAAAAAAGGTGGCCCATTGCAGGGTAAATCCTTCCCGGTCATTTTTGATACCGAATCGGCATTTGGTGAAGAGCAAGGCACGATCCGTAATTTGACTATTCGCTATCTGGAAGAGGTCAAGCAGGGCCAGTATCAAGGAAAACCGCAGCAACGCTGGTCATTGCAAGGTTTATCTGGTTATAAACGCGAGCGGGCAATTGTGCGCGATATGCTCAACCGCGGTGAAATTCAGGTGCCATCACTGGAAAACGGGCGTTATACCAATACGGCATCGATTAATGTGAAGCCTTATTTGTTTGCCGATGCAACAGCAAAAGCGGCCGCCCTGAAGCAACTGGACTCCCAGCTCCAATCCGCTAAAAATGAGGGAGATAAGCAAGCCGTTCAGCAACAAATCTTGCTGATCAATGCGTTGAATTAAACTGAGCCGTTAGCCGCTAAGTATCTGGTTTGCGGCGGTTGACGGTACAATTGTGAATTACATTACTGTGTGCGCGTATTTTCGTGCGCAATGCGTGTAAAGAATAACGCCATATCCTGAGTAATCGGTGATATGGCGTTTTATTTTAACCTCCAATGCTTGGCATCATGACCGGCTAGCTTTGGAATGACCGCTTTATCTCAAGCTCTCAGAGGGTGAACATCTGTATGCCAACCCCCATAAAATGGACAGCTCGCAGCAATAAAATTGTGGTGTATACCGGTACGTTGAAAAATATGCAGCGCTATACCGGTAATGCGGAATTGATCGAAAAAGGTATCCTCTTTGGCCGTGGCGAATGTCTTGATGGTACGCGTATTGGCCCGTGGCAGTTTTTTCACCCCTGCGGCGCGTTACGCGCTGAGGTAACCTTTGATTCACAAGGGCGTGAAGAAGGCGTGGAGCGCTATTTCTATCCTGATGGCCGTTTACAATCGATAGGTCAATATCGCGCTGGCCAGCCTGTTGGCGACTGGATGGAGTATGGCCAACAAGGCGGATTGACCTCGTGCAGTGAATACAGTGACAGCGGAGAGCGTCTGTGTATGTATGACTATGTGGCAGAAGATAGCCCACACCTGCGCCGTTATATGCTCTTTGCTGCCAATAAAATGGTCTTGGAGTGTTGGTATCACCCAGATGGCTCGTTATGGCAGCAATCGCGCTATGAAAATGGACAAGAAATCTCCCGCTGGCGGCCCGATTATCGCTGCTAGTCATTTGTTGTGAACTTACGCATATGCATTTGATTGCGCTCAGTTCTCAGCAGGTTACACTGTGACACTCGCTACGTTGTAATCATTATGGATGATGTATGCCTGTATCCTCGCGTTTACTGAGGGCGTGTTTCGCCACTTCCCGTTCAGTAGCCTTCTATCGCCGTACGCTATGGCGCGTTTTGCTCATGAGTGCCGGTCTGTCTGCCTCTGCGAGCGGATGGGTGTCCTCGGTATGGGCGTCGGAATCCTCCAACGTCATCCGTTTGGAAGATGTGCTGACCGAAGAAGGCTTGGCTGAGCTTCGGCAAGAGCAGGCGTTAACCAAAGAAAAGGCCTCGACCAAGACGACGTCGAAATCATTGGTTCCGATTCAGTCACAAGGGCCTGAGCATGCCGTTAAGCTGTCGGCTAATGGCCAGAGCCTGTTACTGCGCACCATCCCTCCGGTTACGGGTGAGACTGCAAATGCTTTGGCCTCCTCGGGCGAATCAGCGCCCGAGGAGTTTCTGTCTGCCGCTTTTGCCGGTATAGCTGCTGGCATGGAAGAGTCTCGTATAGAAGAGCTGAATGCCATGCTAGATGAGCTGTTGCCGACGGCATGGCGCTATGGCGATAAGCTCAGTGCATTCCACGGCGGAAGGTGGCAGCAGTCAAATCGCAGTGTCCCACTGACAGGCTTTACCTATGCCAATCTGAAACAGATCTTTTTTTCACAAAACGGACAAGTATTGGCGCTAACGGCGGGCTCGCACGGCTCATTGGATGCACTGCGGATGAATGCCGAAGGGCATCGCCAAAAACTGATCCCCGATGACATGGCGCGCTTTTCGGCAGTCACCGCCATGGATGCCACGGGTGCCACCATTGGGGGCTGGTTGTTAGCCAAATCGGCCACCGCGGTGCCACAAGGTTTTATTTGGCATCAAGAGCGCGGCTTAACCGTATTGCCACCCGATCACGTTGTGCCGCGGGCGATCTCGGCTGATGGTACTGAGGTGATCGTGGATGCCTACGTGGCCGATCGGGCGTTATTGCATCGGCATCACCAATTCGGCCAATTACCGGCTGATTTGCCCGGCAGCCAAGGCGGTGGGGCCTTTGCCATCAGCCAAGATGGGAAAAAGGCCGCCGGTTATACTTATGGCAAATCAGACTATGTCCGCGGTTGGATCTGGGATGCAACGCACGGCTACCATCCTGCTGCGCGGGCGTTGTATATCAGTAACGCCGATACGGAAAATCCTGAAAAATGGCAGGCATTTGGCGATCAATTGACCCGTTTGGCCGGCTTGAGTGAGACTGACCAACACTCACAACTCAAGACGCGTTTACTGCGCCGTGATGCTGCTGGTCAGACTGAAACCGTTGCTGATGACGGCTGGTTCTTGGGCTATGGGTCCTTATCGAAAGCCCTAATCTGGCAGGCGTGGAGTGAAGAGCAAGGGCCAATCGCCATGCTCAGCCGTACTGGGCAAACCGCAGTACCGGTGCCTAAACCGGACGGCGTTAAACCACAAGATCTGGTCATAATCGAAATATCCTCTAATGGACAATCGCTGCTAAGCGGTAATACCGAGCGGCAGATAGTCACGCGCGGTAAACGGCAAATCGCCATTCCGGATGAAGTGATCGGGCATACGTTGGTGATGTCGGCAGACGGGCGCATTCTGGCAGGCACCTATCCAGATGAGCAGTGGAGCAACCCCGATCATATTTTTTGGCTAGATGTGGATAGCGGCAAACGGCGCTACTTTGCCTCCTGTAGTGCGGCTAGCGGCGTTCGGCAGAACGTGATGTTCAATGAGAAGGGCGATGAGCTGATTGTTACCGATGAAGACGGCGGCTATTGCCGCTACCACATCGGCACTAACATAATCGGCGCTAACATAAAGGATGCACAATAATGGTTCGGCTAGGATGGCGCGAATTATGCGCGATAGTTATTGGTGTCAGTGTGAGTGTGTCGGTTCAGGCTAAAACGCAATCGAATTCTTGTGCTTGGCTCACAGGGGAGTATCAGATTATGTGGCCTAATGCCGAACCGCAGCCGATGCGAATCAGTGTGCATGACGCACAAGACGTGCAAGTGGAAATGGCGGTCGCGCCAGATGTGTGGATTAAGCAGCCGCTGGAGTCTATGCGCAACCAAGATGGCATGCTACCGCCTTGCGCGCCGATGGTGATTGATTATGGGTTATTCTCAACCACCCGTCAGTTGTCATGGTTTTTAAATGAAAACCCGGGTGAGGCGTGGGTCTTTGTAACGGAGGGTAAACCTATCCCCGTGCGCAAACTTACCGGTGTTGGTGCATACCAGGCACAAAAAGCGGGGCACTAAGCCCTGCATTCAACCGTGGGCTCAATGCAGCAAATCGCCTGCATGTCAGTCACGTGCATTAAGCAGAATGCCTAAACTTTTAGTTCTTAGTGACAGCGGCCTATGTGATTAGGCCGTTGATACGTGCTCGATCAGCACTACCGTCATATCATCTTCTGGCGTGCCACCGTGCAGATGATCAAACCACTGTGCGATCGCCCGCGCGGCTTGCTCAATGGGTTGCGAGAGCGTGGCTAAGAGTAGCTGTTCGAGTTCATGGTGATACAGTTGCGCACGAGTTTGGCTGCGCGATTCCAATAAACCGTCGGTGTACAGCATCAGCCGTTCACCGGCGGCGAGCGTCAGCTCCAGCTTGCTATAACGTGTATCTTCCGCAATGCCAGCCAACATGCCGGTGATCGGCAATATCTCTATTTTGTCAGGTTGAATTAGCCAAGGTCGCGGATGACCGGCACAGGCCAGAGAAACACTTTGCTCACCGAGCTCTGCTGCAATGCAGGTGGTTAACGCACCGCTCAGTAGGCTGTCATTGAGCATGCTTTGTGACAGGCTATTAAGCAAAATATCCACGCCTTCATTTTTATACAGCCCGCAAATCAGCCCACGAAAATAACCGGCATGGGCATAAGCAAAGAATTTGGCCTGTTCCCCGTGCCCCATAATATCGCCAAGTAGCAGCAACGCGTGATTGTGCAGCAGATAATCGCCACCGCCCGCAGAGGCTACCCGACTTTCTACTGCCAAGCGGTAACTTCCGATTTGGCTGGGTAGAGACGGGCGTAAGCCCGCAGTTACCTTCGGGTCTAACCGTTGGCTGATGCGGTTTTTCAGGTGCAAACTGCGTTGTAATACTCGCGAGACAATATCCAGCAGCGCCGCTTTTTTTACCGGTTTCACCAGATAGTCATCCACCCCGAGTCGCGCGGCGGTTTGCCGGACATGGCCGCTGTCATCACCGGTAATAAATACAAACGGCAAAATATCGGTTTCTAGTTGGCCGGAGAGATTTTTGCGCAGGCTCAGGCCGTCCATGCCTTGCATAGCAATGTCTGAGAGGATCAAGTCCACTTGATTACCGAGAATATAGGGGATGGCATCTTCAGCGGCAGAAAAGGGCACGCAGGTGTATTCATGCTCCAAATAACTTAGGATCAAACGCCGGATCACGGGGTCATCATCCACCACCACAATCACCGGTTTTTTCTGGGCACAAAATGGTGCCGCGACCACCAGTAAATTGAGCCCTTCCGCGGTATGTTGATAATCCACCCTTGCAAACAAGGTGCGGATCACGGCAATGCCGTAACCGCTTTCACTGAGCTCGTCGGGAAGCGCGCTCGGCTCGGTGTGTGCTTGGGTCGCACCACCATCATCCTCAAAACGTAAACTCCACCCCTCGGGCGTCAAACAGAGTGTCAGCAGGATATAGCTGGCCGCTGGTGTCGCGTGTTTAACGATGTTGGTGCCTAATTCCGATACCGCCAGTAGCCAGTGCTGACTCTCTTGGACTGCCACATTATGGCGACTCAACACGGCATTCACATGCGAGCGTAGCTCACGGATCGCAGCCAGTGTCGCCGGTTTTTTAAATGTCCACTCATGCGGTTTCATAGCAGAACCTATATGCGCAGGGAAAGGAGATGGGATTTACTGAGTCGGCGACGCAAACGTGCCATCAACCCCGGAGCATAGCTTTCTAGCCGGTATGTTTCGCGGATCAGCTCATCGGCCAGTGGTGGATTAAAACAATCATTGGCGATATAACCCAAAATATGGGTTTCCGTGTGATGCAGCTTTTTCAGGGCGCTTTTTACATCCGACTCTTGCGTGCGTGAGAACAAGACACAGAGCAAAGTGGCATCACAGCAGGAGCAGATTATCTCGCTGGGCAGATATTTGGTTTCATCACTGGTGACTGGCGGAACATCCACAATGATCAGATCATACAGTTCACGCTGAGTTTGCAAAAAGGCGATAAAGTTTTTACGCTGCCAGATATCACTCAGTGCGGTGTGTACGACGGTACTGGCACAGGAAAAATAGGCGGAGATCCGGAAAATATCGGGGAAATTTTTGCTAATGATCCCCGGATACAGGCTAGGCAGGATCGGTGAGCTGGTGTTGAGCTCTAGCAGCAAGACATTCAACCCCGCTTGCTCACCACGTTGCGCCAAGGCCAGTGCGGTACTGGACACACCTTCTTGGTGTACCGATGACGTAATAGCCAGCGAGCGAATACCTTTGGCCTGTGTTCGGTCAAACAGGATATCGATCTCTTTGTGGTATTCGCTGGTATTCATGGCGCGCTCCTCAGATCTTGATCAGTAAGGTCACCACCGAGAGCATGGTAAAGACATCGCGCATGCCATCCATAAATATCGACCAATTACTGTCTTTAGTATCCGGTATATACACCGTATCGCCCGCACGCAGGATTGGCAGACGGCTGTAATCAGGCTGCTGCATAAAGCTCAGGAGATCGAAGGTACGCGCCTGATCGTTTTTGCCGCTTTCCGATAAGTTGGCAACGATGATTTTTTGCACATAGGCTGAGCTGGTGGGGCCGCCAGCTTCTGCGAGCAGATCAAGCAGGGTCATGCTTTCATTAAAGCGATAACGCCCCGGTTTACCGATGGCACCCATGATGCGCACGGTCGACTCTTTGCTGGTATCGAGCCAGAGCCGATCTTTTTCTGGAATATAAATCGAGTCGCCGGTGACCACTTTTGGCAGCAGGCTCTCATCGCCGGTTTCAAAGTACACCGAGAGATCCAGTTTACTGACGTTGGCGGTGTTGCCGTTACGGTGCACGATACGGATATTGCGCAGGTCAGCTTTATCGGTGGGGCCATCGGCGGCGGCCAGAATATCTAAAAAGCCCATCTCGGAGGTAAAGGCGTAGCGACCGGGAGCGCCGACTTGTCCCATGATATAAATTGAGTTTTCTGGCGCTTGTTGCACCCATTGCGATTTATTGTCTTTCGGATCGTTAGGCAGTTGCGGCACCGTAATGGTGTAACCTGCGCGAATGGTCGGTATTTGGCTCAGATTACCGCCGTTTTTCAGGAAATTATTCAGATCAAAAAACAGCGGCTTGGCTTGCCCGTTACCGGCAGTGGTCAGGATCTGGATTTTCGAGGTGTCTGCTTTGTCAGACGGGCCACCGGCATTGGCCAATAAATCCAGCAACGACATTTCATCTGACCACTCATAACGGCCGGGCTTATTGACTTGCCCGATCACCATAACCGCATGACTTGGTGCGACTTTGAGCCACGATTTTTCATTAATATCGGTTTTTTCTGGGATAAAAATAGCATCACCGGGGTTAATCGGCGGTAAGGCGCGCTTAGTGAGCCCTTCTGTATAGCCTTGTAAATCGAACGGCTCGATGCTGCCATTGGCACGAATGATGCGAATTTGACGACTTTCCGAATAGCGCGTAGGGCCACCGGCATTGGCCAAAATATCCATAAAAGAATCACCCGGACGGCTTTCATAGGCCCCCGGTTTGGCTACTTCTCCCATGATATAAACGGTTCTGGCGCCTTTTTTAATCTGCTCTTCATCCTTGGGGATAAAAATGGTACTGCCGGGGCTTAAGGTCGGCAGAAAACTCTTATCACCAGTATCGAGAAACTTTTTCAGGTCAAACAAGGTGGGCTGGTTATCGCTAATCACTCGGATACGCTCTACGCCCGCATAGCGTGTCACGCCGCCTGCGCGCATCAGCATATCAATGACGCTGTCACCGGATTTTAGGCTGTAGGCCCCCGGGGTATTGACTTCACCAAATACTTTTACTGCTCGCTGGGCATCGGCGGCATCGCCACTTTTGGACAGCGTTGCGGCGTCAAAATCAATCTGAACATTACCGGTTAACGGTGAAGCGGGCACAAAAACGGTATCCAGTGTCTGCAGTGCCGGCATGCTGCTGCTATCACCGGTATCCAGATAGTGTTTGTAGTCAAACGCCAATTTCTGGTTATTACGCTGCACCTGAATATTACTCAGCTGGGCTCCCGGCACCAATCCACCGGCAGATTCCACGGCTAACTGCACATTGGCGTCTTCCGGCAGCTGATAATTGCCCGGTTTGCGCACATATCCCATGACATTAATCAGCAATAAACGCTCTTTGATACTGACACTAAAACCAGAGAGATCTTTGTAGACGGATTTTAAACGTTGCCGAATTTTGTCACTGGCTTGTGGCAAGGTGAGATTGAGTAGGTTGACTTCGCCTACTTCGGGTAAACGCACATTACCCGTGCGGGTAATTTGAAATGGATTTTCAAATGCACTTTCACCGGGCAAATTTATAAAAATGAGATCGCCCGGCCGCAATTTAATGTTGTCATCGACAGGTTGCGCATACAGCGCAAAAGAGAAAAACAGGGCAATAATCCCGATGCCCGTGAGTTTTAATGTCCGCAGCCACAACATGCCACTCTCCTTGTATGGCGCAAAATTACAGCAATGACCACTTACTGAGTGTATATCCCGCTGATTTTCCGCATCCTGTTTTTTGTTGTAATTGGTTCAGATCACTGGTGGTTTGTTGGATATTTTTATCCAGTCGGTCAATGTTATATAAGGTATCGTACCACAGGCGGGCATGCAGCTCGCGATGGATTAATATACTCTGTTGGTCCAATTGCATCAGCCGACCGGGCATGCATTGCTGCAATTGCGGTCGAATTACATGGAGTTTATTTTCGACCTCTTTGTTATAGGCAATAATTTTCTCGATATTGTGACGGTTATCCGGAGAATCATAGGGTGAAGGTAATTGTGTCGGCCGCCGTTCAGCCATCCCGCCAACGCCGTGGGGAGGCCACTGGGAACATCCGGTGGCCAGTAACAAAAAAAACAGCGCTAACCCACGACATTGATAGTATTTCATTTGGCGTTCCTGCAAAACAGCGCATTAAAGTGTTGTGGAACGAATGGAT
>SAMEA3387498__coassemble_1283_pt1 | contig 13586 bp, 10 predicted proteins | sample SAMEA3387498__metabat2_low_PE_007 | metagenome-assembled genome bin SAMEA3387498 (sample SAMEA3387498) | Felis catus | biome: Faeces | place: United Kingdom | collected 2012 | reverse complement strand
GCAATAAACAACAAGGCTATCGTGGCACACCAGATAAAGGCCAAGATATCGCGGACAGGGTGTGGCTGAGGGATATAAGGCACACTACGGGTGCTGGCTTGCTCTTGTTGCCGTGAACGTAGGCGATGCTCTAAAGTAAAACTGAGCAACGCCGGTAATAGCAGCAACACACTGGCTACCGCTCCCAACGTGAAGTTTTGCATACCAATCACTTGCCGATAGATGTCGGTTGCCAGCACGCTAAAATTACCGCCAATAACCTTGGCGACACCAAAATCACAGATGCTCAAGGTGAATACCGCAATCGCGGCGCTGAGTAAGCCATAGCGTGCTTGTGACAATGTCACGGTAACAAAGGTGCGCCACGGGGAAGCGCCCAGTACACGGGCCGCTTCGTACTGCCGCGCGTCGCTGTGCCCTAACGCGGTGGTCAAAATCATCAACGCATGCGGAAAGCACCAAAATCCCAGTCCAATGGCTATGCCCAGAGCGCCATAGATACTCTGCTCACCCAGTAAACCGCGCGCAATGCCTTGATTGCCAAACCAGTACATCAAACTGATCGCGGGCAGCAGTGATGGCATTAATATAGGCAGTAAACCGATGAGGCGGAAAAAACCTTTCCACGGCATACAGGTGCGGGTTAGCGCATAGGCGTAAGAGAAGGCCAAGGTAATGACGCTGACTGTAAGCACCAGACCTAACCACAGCGTATTTTTAACGGACTGCAGCAGATTCGGGCTTTGCAGGTATTCGGTAAAATAGCGCAGCCCTGTCCAATTGCCTTGCGCGTCGCGCACACTATTGAGCAGCATACTTAGCAGTGGAAGTAATACACCAATCGTCAGCAGTGCGATGCCACCGATCAGCAACAGCAGTTGCAGACGTTGGTCGGGGCCACTGGCAGCACGCAGCTTTTGCCAGCGCAACCAAAGGGAATGTGACGCTGTAACCGGTGGTATCACCGAGGCATTCGCGGCGTCGACGCGGGTATCAACATACAAGGACGGGGATTTCAGGGATTGATCGCTCATGCGGCGCTCTCCTGTACTCGCGGTGTGCCTTCAAAGGCTTGCATGGCATCATCGGGCCAAGACAGCGCACAGCGCATGCCACTACGCCAGTGTGCTGCACTGGCAAAGGGTGCTAACACTTGAATGGTCTGAGGGCCGAAATAGGTCTCGGCCTGACAAAATAGCCGCAGCTGGCTGCCTAAAAACTCTATTTGCGTGATCACCGCCGGAAGCGCGCCAGCTTCGGCGGGGTGTAATTGAATTGACTCTGGCCGCAGCGCAATGCACAAACGACTCCCGGTTTGGCCGTGATTCGCCAATGTCAGCGGATGGGTATTGAGGCGAATTTGCCGTGGGCTGATGACCATGCATTCAAGAAAATTCATGCTACCGACAAAGCGGGCGACAAACTGACTGCTCGGGCGCTGATAGATGTCGCGTGCGCTACCGCTTTGGCTGATTTGACCTTGCTCCATCACCACGATGCGGTCGGCCATGCTGAGGGCTTCTTCTTGATCGTGCGTCACCATGATGGTGGTGATGCCAAGGCGTTGCTGTAAAGCGCGGATCTCGGTGCGCAGATGGGTACGCACTTGAGCGTCCAGTGCACTCAGGGGCTCATCGAGCAATAACAGTCCTGGCGAAAGCGCCAATGCGCGTGCCAGCGCTACACGTTGTTGCTGACCACCGGAGATTTGCGCCGGATATTTGTGCGAATGTTCGCGCAGGCCGGTCAGATCCAGCCATTTCAATACGGTTTCCTGAATGTGCGCTTTGGGCAAGCGGCGATTTTCTAACCCGAAGGCAATGTTTTGCGCTACGGTCAGATTGGGAAATAAGGCATAAGATTGAAAGACAATGCCAAAATCGCGCTGCTCAGGGGGCAGCCACGTGATATCGCGATCTTGTTGGATGATTCGGCCGTTGTCCGGTAGCTCCAGACCGGCGATCGCGCGCAGCAGTGTGGTTTTGCCACACCCTGATGGCCCAAGAAAACAGACAAACTCACCCGCTTCAACCGAGAGGGTGATATCACGCAGTGCCTGAAATGCGCCGAATGACTTATTCAGGTGGGTGATCTGTAAATAGGGATGACTCATGCCGGAATACTCCTTTATTGGTATATACCAGTTTGCGGAAGGTATATGACCAAAGCATGACTGAAACATGACAAACCGATGATGGTACGGAACTTGGGGGGGGATGACGCGCTCTAGAAGCAGGCGGGAAATGCAAAACCGATCCCTTGTACATATATAACCACGTAATAAATTAGCTACGTTGTCACTTCGGCATTGGTCAGCGTGTGCGGCAAGGTCGAGCGTGAACAATCTATGTGTACACGCTCACTATGTGTAAATGCTCAGCCTAGGATGAAGGCGAAATTACTGTTTTTTCGGCTCGCTCTTACCATCAAAGCGCTGGCTCCATTCCGTTAGGATCTGCGTGCGCGCTTGTGATGCCCACTGAAAATCATTTTTGATCATCTGTGCGGCGATATCCTGCGGATAACCTGGATGCGCTTTGGCCTGATCGGGGCGAGCGACCACCGCAAACGATTTGGCATACAGCGCATTAGCTTCTGCCGATGCGGCGAAGTCCATCAGGCGCTGCGCGGCGTCTTCACGCGGTGTGCCAGCGATAATCGCGGCGGCTTCCATATCCCATCCGGAGCCTTCGCTAGGGAAAATCACTTGCAGTGGCGCGCCCTTGGCTTTGAGGCTGGTGGCAGGAAAATCAAACGAAATCCCGATAACGGTTTCACCGCTGGCGGCTAACTTACACGGTGCTGAGCCTGAGTGGGTGTAACGGTCGATATTTTGATGCAGTTTTTGCATATAATCCCAAGCTTGATCTTGGGATTGGGTCTGCATCCAACCGGCGACACTCAAATAACCGGTGCCTGATGAAGCGGGGTTTGGCATAACAATCTTGCCTTTGTAGATAGGTTTGGTCAGCTCAGCCCAACTGGTGGGGGCAGGAATGCCCTGTTTTTGTGCTTCCACCGTGTTAAAGCACAGTGCACTGAAATAGGCATCCAGACCAATCCAGCGCGGTTGCTGGCGCGCATCGCGAAAGCGCGCATCCAGCTGTTCGAACCCTTTCGGCGCATAGGCGGCCAGCATGCCGGCATCATCAAGCTGAATCAGGCTGGTGGCCGCTAATCCCCATACCACATCGGCTACCGGACGCGCTTTTTCTGCCAACAGACGGGCGGTGATCACTCCGGTCGAGTCGCGTACCCATTTGATACGGATATCAGGCTGTTGAGTTTCAAAACTGCGCTTAAGCTCCGCTAACTGCTCCGGCTCAAACGCGGTGTACACGGTCAGCTCCGTTGCCGCCAAGGCTGGCGAGCTGCAGGCAATGGCTAGCATAGAACTTAAACAAGTACGTGACAGTAACGCCGATATTGGGTGTGACATGAAATTCTCTCCCTAGATGGATAACTAGACCGGGTAAATTGGTATAAACCAGATAACTGAGGGAGAGGGTAGAAAAGGAATATGACAGCGGCGTGATCGGGGGATGACAACTTAGCGATCCGTACTGACAGGATCAATGATCGATACCAAGGCAAGCCTGTTATAGCGATGACAAAACCCGCTGCATCTAACGGCCTAATCGGCCGTATCGACTTCAATCTCTAAGCTGTCATGACGCCAGTATTCGATATCAAAATCCAGCACGCGGCCAAATTGGTCGTAGTTCAATCGCTCTAGATGCAGTGCCGGTAAACCGGCAGTTGCCGCCAGTAAGCCCGCTACATCATCAGGTAACGCCGTTGGTCGAAAGCGTACCTGCATTCTGGCATATTCCAGATTGTAATGGCGACGATAGAGTTCCGTCAGGCTCCCCGCCAGATTATGACTGAGCAGATCCGGCACTTGCTGCGGTAAGCAGTAGTTCTCGCAATAACAGACCGCCCGACCATTGAGAAAGCGCAACCGTCGGATCACAAACAACGTCTCCATCGGCTTCATTCCCAACCGTTCACGTAAGGCCGGCGGCACCGGCTGGCGGGTTGCGTCTAGAACTTCGGTTTTAGCCTCGCCGCCTTGTTCGGCCACGATCTGGTGAAAGTTCGAGGTAACGCGTGGATTGAGTCGCAGGCGCGGTGGGCTAACAAACCAGCCACGGCGGTCTTGCCGATAAATTAGGCCGGACGATTCTAACTGCGCCAGTGCTTCGCGGATCGTCACGCGGGTGGTCGAGAACAGTTCACACAGCTGACGCTCTGACGGCAATTTGTGCAGCCCGCCGGCATGGATCTGGCGAGTCAGTTCATCTTTGATACGCAGATACTGAGGTTTGGTCATGATGATCCTGTAAGTCAGCTAAAGGCTAGCCCGCGTCAGGCTGTCGTACTCAGGCCAGCATTATAGCCACGATTGCCCATGGCCGTATTGATGAATTTTTTGTTGCAGTTGCACTTGCCCCTTTGACGTTCATGCCGACTCCCCGCACAATAAAAATCAACTGGTATATACCAGATTGGTATTTTCCATTAGCGCGACAACCTATCTCATTGCAGAGGGCATCAAAATGAATCACCCCGTGCACCAGGCTGGACAGCAGCATATGCGTGCTCAAGCGCCACAAGCGGATTATCTGCTGTTAACGCCCGGCCCGTTAACCACCACGGCAACCGTTAAAGAAGCAATGCTGTATGACAGCTGTACTTGGGATGCGGATTACAATCAGGGCGTGGTACAGCCGATCCGGCATACCTTGACGGCCTTGGCCGCCGCGCAAGATCCGGCGCGTTTTACCAGTGTGTTACTGCAAGGCTCGGGCTCGTATGTGGTCGAAAGTGTGCTGGGCTCTGCCATTGGTGCACAAGATTGTGTCTTGATCATCTGTAATGGTGCCTATGGCGAACGAATGGGCGAGATCGCCGCGGTGTTAGGGCTGGCGCATTACCTGTACCGCTGTGGTGAAACAGAATTACCGGATCTTGCTCAGATTGAGCAACTGTTACGTTGTCACAATGAGATCACCCATGTAGCGATGGTGCATTGTGAAACTACCACCGGCATGCTGAACCCGCTTAGTGAAGTGGCGGCGCTATGCCGTCAGCACAAATTGACTCTGATTGTCGATGCTATGAGCAGTTTCGGCGGGATCCCTTTAGATATGGCGCAGCTTGGGATCCACTTTCTGATTAGCTCGGCGAATAAGTGTTTGCAGGGGGTGCCGGGTTTCGGGTTTGTGATTGCCGAGCGTGAGGCATTACAGCGTTGTCGTGGCCAAGCGCGTTCGTTGGCGCTGGATCTGTACGCTCAGTGGCACACTATGGAAACGCAGCAAGGAAAATGGCGCTTTACCTCACCGACTCACACGGTTTTGGCTTTGGCGCAGGCTCTGCATGAGCTGATGCTGGAAGGCGGTATCGCTGCGCGCTATCAGCGCTATTGTCGTAATCAGCAGCTGTTGGTGCAGGGGATGCAGACGCTTGGCTTTACACCTTTATTGCCGGCTGCGCTGCATTCGCCGGTGATCACCGCCTTCTATTCCCCCACCATCCCTGAATATAGCTTTGCTGATTTTTATCAGGCGCTTAAAGCGCAGGGCTTTGTGATTTATCCCGGCAAAGTATCGCAAGCCGATTGCTTTCGTATTGGCACCATTGGTGATGTGCATGAGGCCGATATTCGCGGCTTACTGCAAGCCATGGCACGTGCAGTACCGGCCCTGATGCCGGTGGTTCAAGATGTCACGATTTAACTAACCGCGATTTTATGAACTGCAAGCCAATGCTGCATGACTGCTGATGCAGCGCGCTATTTCTCACTTTTAGATCTAAAGGAAAGGGCATGTCACAGGTAAAAGGATTAGTACTGGATTGGGCGGGGACCGTAGTCGACTTTGGTTCGTTTGCCCCTACGGCAATTTTTATGGAAGCCTTCGAGCGCGCGTTTGATTTCCCAGTGTCATTGGCGGAAGCACGTCAACCGATGGGATTGGGTAAATGGGATCATATCGCAGCGGTCGGTCGCTTGCCGGAGGTGGACGCTCGTTGGCGTAGCCGCTTTGGTCGCCCGATGCAGGATGCGGATGTCGATTTGATCTACTCCACGTTCATGCCACTGCAAATTGAAGCGGTAGAGCGCTATGCTGACCTGATCCCAGATGTGTTACCGGTGCTGCAGCGCTTACAAGCGCAGGGCATTCGCATTGGTTCGTGCTCTGGCTATCCGCGAGCGGTGATGGAGCGTCTGGTGCCGGCTGCGGCCGAGCGCGGTTATAGGCCGGATCATTGGGTGGCGACCGATGATTTAGCCGCCGGCGGGCGTCCTGGGCCGTGGATGGCGCTGGCGAATATCATCGCGCTGGGGCTGCCGAGCGTTTGGCAGTGTGTCAAAGTGGATGATTCTGCTCCCGGTATTGTGGAAGGGCGCAATGCCGGGATGTGGACTGTCGGCCTAAGCATCACCGGTAATGAGTTTGGCGCATCGTTAGCTGAGTTTAACGCCATGTCAGCGGAGCTCATTGCGCAGCGTCGTGCTAGCGCTACCTCGCGTTTGCAGCAGGCGGGAGCGCACTATGTGATTGACTCGTTAGCTCAAATTGAATCGGTTTTGGCGGATATTAATCGCCGGTTGGCTGAGGGTGAACGGCCATAATGCCGATACGGCTTACCTAATTGAATTAGTCTTTTGGAATCTCAGCGGGAGGTAATCACACTACCGCTGAGTTTTACTGGTGCAATACACAATCTATTAAGTCATCATCCAAAATGTTAATTCCTAAATCCTACACGCGCCAAAGGCGCGCAAACATCATCGCTAAACTCTGCTTATCAGGATCTTTATTGTCTTTTCGCTACAGTGAAAAAGGGGAATAGCGCATAACATTTGAGTTTTGCACAAGCGGTATATCTGGCTAGTGTTGATGTAACTGGTTTGTTACTGTTATGCCGATTGATTCATGATCAACCAAAGCAAACTTCACCTATGTCAAGGAGGGCATATGCTGACCGTTTATGGCGATCTACTGTCTGGCAACTGCTATAAAATCAAACTGATATTGCAATTACTGTCGATTCCGCATCAGTGGCAACACGTGGATGTATTAAGTGGCGAAACACGAAGTGCAGCATTTTTAGCCAAGAATCCCGTCGGTAAAATTCCCTGTCTGCAATTGGAGAATGGCGAATATCTTTCTGAGTCGAATGCCATTTTGCACTATTTGGCACAAGGTTCAGCACTGATCCCGACCGACCCATTAACGCATGCGCGAGTTTTGCAGTGGCAGTTTTTCGAGCAGTACAGCCATGAGCCTTGTATCGCCGTGGCTCGCTTTATCGCGCGCTATTTGGGAATGCCGGATAGCCGACGTGATGAATATCAGGCTTTACAAATGAGTGGTCGCCAAGCGTTATCGATTATGGAGCTGCAACTGATGCGCACGCCTTATCTTGCGGGTGAAGATTACTCTCTGGCCGATATTAGCTTGTACGCGTATACCCATGTTGCCGATGAGGGCGGATTTAACTTACGTGAATTTCCCCAGATCTGTGCATGGTTAGCGCGCATTGAGGCGCAGCCTGGTCATCAAACTATGGCGCAATGTTTAGCTGCCGCATCATAGAACCTTAAACATGGTGGAAAATCAGGCATACTGAGGGGAGAAGATTTAGTGAACTCTCCAGTATGAAAGGTACCGTTAACGCAATGGTTAAACAGCGTCTACAGAAATTACTGAAAAAATCACCCACAGAGTCGGCACAGCCACGTATTGGTGAGCCGGTGTTAGAAGATTATGCGCGCGCCGAAGATTTCAACGAGCGCCGGTTTTGGCACAAGCTAAAAGGCGTGGCTAAAAAAGCCGGTTACAGTGTGCTGGAAAAATGCCTGTGGCTATATTACACCGCGCAGAAACCTGACACCCCGAAATGGGCGAAAACTGCAATTTATGCTGCGCTGGCCTATTTTGTGTTACCGCTGGATGCGATTCCGGATTTTATTCCTGGTATTGGTTATAGCGATGACGTCAGCATTTTGGCCTCGGCCTTATTGTCCGTATCGCTGTATCTGGATGCGAGCGTAAAGCGACAGGCGACGGAAAAGCTTTCAGTGTGGTTTGGCGACCGCGATGAATGAAGCAATATCTTAGTGATAAAAAAGCGGCATAACGCCGCTTTTAAACTGGGAGGAGATAAGAACTTACTCTTTACTCACGCACAAGAGCATCCACCGGATCAAGACGTGCGGCATTGCGTGCCGGCAAGTAGCCAAAAATCACGCCAATTAAGGTGGCACTGCTAAAGGCCATAAACAACGACAACAGGGAGAATTGCATTTTCATACTGCTGACCAGCAGGCCGAAAATCACACCAATCCCGAGAGACAACACCACGCCAATCAAGCCGCCAACCAGCGAAATCATCACCGCTTCAATCATGAACTGCTGCAAGATATCACTCTGACGTGCACCGACCGCAATCCGGATCCCGATTTCTCGCGTGCGTTCAACCACGGAAACCAACATGATATTCATCACGCCCACGCCGCCGACAATCAATGAGATCACAGCAATTGCTGAGACTAACAAGGTCATGGTCGCCGTGGTTTTCTTCACCGACGTCAAAATGGTATCACTGCTGTAGGTGAAGAAATCTTTGCTACCGTGACGACGAGTAAGTAACTCGGTCACGGCCTGTTCTGCTAACGGCGGCGACACACCATCACGCACGCGTAGGGTAATTTGTGAAAAGTACGATTGCGTCATAACTCGGCTCATCATCGAGGTATACGGGATCCACAATGACAATGTATTACCTGCGCCACCCCAGCGATTTTCCTCGCGCACAACGCCAATAATTTGTAGTGGCATATTGCCCGTGACGACAACTTGACCCACCGGATCGGTTTTACCAAACAAGCTACGGACCGATTTTTCCTCAATTACCGCTACTGCCGCTTGCTGCGACAGGTCTTGGGCGTTAAATAATCGTCCTTGCACCAATTTCAGACCGGTAACCGAAAAAAACGTTGGGCTAACCCCAGACAGCGAGCCGCTTAGGCTTTTGTTGCGCCAGCGCACTTGCGCCGCCGACGTTATTTTCGGTGATGCACCACTCAAATATGGCTGTTCCTGCAACACCCGTAAATCACGTTCATTCAATGTGCGGATTGCAGAGGCATTTTCATCGCCCCAGCCTTTACCGGGGAAGATATCAATCGTATTGGTGCCCATGGCATTGATGTCATCGATGACTTTTTGCCGTGCGCCTTGACCTAACGCCACCACACTGACCACTGCCGTGATACCGATGATAATCCCGAGCATGGTGAGAAATGTCCGCATCCGGTGGGCACGCATGGCATGCCACGCCATTCGAAACGCCTCTTGCAAACGGTCGAGCGTATTATTGCTACGTCGAGCTGCGGTTGTATCGGGTGTCAGCTCGGGTAGCTTAGATTGTACGGCGCTAATGCTCTGCGTAATGTCTTCTGCCGGTAGCTCGCGTAAGGGAGTATGTGTAGGCAAATTTGCAGGCTGCGAAGCACTATCACGGATCACGCGACCATCTTTTAACTCGATGATCCGTTCCGCATGGGACGCAATCGCTGGATCATGGGTGACCAGAATGACGGTATGACCTAACTGATGCAGCTCTTTAAGGATAGCGAGTACCTCTTGGCCACTTTGGCTATCAAGTGCACCGGTCGGCTCATCAGCTAAGATCACTTCGGCGCCATTCATCAACGCGCGCGCAATGCTGACGCGTTGCTGCTGACCACCGGATAACTGACCAGGCTGATGATGCATGCGATCCGCTAAGCCTAAGCGCGACAGAAGTTGCATGGCGCGCTCGCGTCGTAGCTGGCGTGCTTGGCCTGCATAGATAGCGGGGATTTCGACATTAGCACACGCATCCAGATGCGGAAGCAAATGATAACGCTGGAAGATAAAGCCAAAATGGTGACAGCGCAGGTCCGCAAGCCCTAACGCATCTAAGGTCGCAGTATCTTGACCGCGGAAGAAATAGTGCCCGCAGCTCGGTCGGTCCAGACAGCCGAGCAAATTCATTAAGGTCGATTTACCCGAGCCCGAGGTGCCGACAATCGCGACCATTTCACCGGCATGAATCGTCAGATCCAGTGGCTGTAAAACCGTTACCTGCTGATCGCCGTGGCTAAAACTGCGCGATAAACCGCGTAGCTCAATCAATGGCGGTTGCATCAGCGATTCTCCTCATCTGATGGCATATCGTTTGGGGTTGGCAATTCACTGCCAATAATCACTTCATCACCGGCTTGCAAACCGCTGGTGACTTCGGCATTAACATCATTACGCAAGCCTAAGGTAATTGGGCGAGTCACTTTCTTGCCATTTTCTAAGACATACACTTCCGCTTTATCACCGCTAATCGTACCGGTGATGGCCGATAGAGGAATGGTCAAGACATCGTTGCGCTCACCTAATTCAATGGTGACTTGCGCGGTCATCGCCACACGTAATGTGTGTTTGGGGTTTGGCACCTCAAATTGTGCGTAGTAGTAAACGGCATTATTGGTGGTACCTGAGGTGGTCGTATTGGCATCATTAATATTGGTGGGTGCTAATTCGATACTGCGCAGCACGCCCTGATAGCGGGTATCTGGATCGCCGAGTAGGGTGAAATACACCGGCATCCCTGCGCGGATCCGCGCGACATCAGCTTCAGAAATTTGCGCTTTGACCGTCATGGTATCCAGATTAGCCAGTTTAAGCAGGGTGGGAACTTGCTGCGTAGACACCAAAGTCTGACCCTGTTTAGCGACCAAACTGAGTACCGTGCCATCCATCGGCGCCGTGATCCGGGTATAACCCAATTCAGTTTTTGCTGTTTCAACATTGATTTCCGCGGCGGTAATATCCGCCCGTGCGGTACTGACCTCAGCACGGCTCACGGCCTCGTTGGCGATTGCGTTGTCCAAATCGGTTTGCGAACCGGCTTGACGGGCATAAATTTTTTGCTGGCGCTGTAAATTCAGAAGATTCAGACGCTGCTGTGCCTCGCGGGTTTGTAGCGTCGCCCGAGCTTTGATGAGATCGGCTTCGGCTGCGGACAGTTTGTTCTGCGCCAATTTCGGATCTATTTCCGCCAGCAAGTCACCTTTTTTAACGCGCTGACCTTCGGTTACCAGCAGGCGCGTGATTTGCCCAGAAACCTGTGCACCAACATCCACTTGCTCATAGGCTTGCAGTACGCCAGTGGCTTGTACGCTTTGCTGAATATGGTGTTTGGCGACTGTAGTGGTCAGATAAGTCTGCTTATCGCTGCTTGGCCAAAATCCCCAAATAAGACTCACCAGAATCAGTAAGATAATCAGTGCAATAAAGAGTTTACGGCGAGGTGTTGCGCGACCCATAGTTGATTCATCATATATAACAGAGATGCGCCATTATACGGGTAGCCATGCCGGAATCGAAAGGTCAAAGATCCGGCAGGGCTTTTCGCTTGTCGTGACGTATGGGTTATAGTGAGGTATAGCCGTATAACCAGTTCAACGAAGAGGGACGTGAAGCCCGCTCAGTATTATCCGCCGATTCATCTTGGCACTCTTGCACAACGATATTGCTATTTTTAACCTGTCGTTTGACCGACTGCAGTGCATTATGTGGTATTGAAGTGGTTGGGATTTTCAAAATAAAGGAAATACCTAACTCGCAGCCTTTGGCTGCCAGCTTGCGCAGTTTCTTAAAATAGACCGAGCGAAAACAAGCCGGAGTAGCGGCAAAAGAAACTGTCTTAATCGACATATTGAAAATGATATCCAGACTTTGGTATAGCTCGTCTAAATCTTGTGCGTTTTTAACCGGTTCGTCTGATTCACTCGGGGCAACGAGAGCTTGAGTCGCATGCGAAGCATGTTCTGTTGAAACATGACATCGCGTAATTTTACCCGATTGATCAAAAATCAATTGGTACGCCAGTTTTGATGGCGATGAGAGATGAGTATCTGTAGCCAAGATGGTATCCCGCAGCTTCTTGTTTATGGGTGTCACTTTACAGCGTAGCTGGTATTTTTATATATGCCACACCGTTACGTTAATCAGGTTTTGCTGTGACATTATTACTGCGAGTTACTGATGTTTATAGATGAGCAGGTGAATAGCGCTATTCACTCTATAAATAGATCCTTTTGCGGCAAAGCACGCTCAGGATAACATGATGATATGTAATCCTTTTCCTTTTTGGCACTCAACAGCATTACGCCAAAGCATAATTAGTATTATGCGAAGAATATTTATTCTGTTGTTGATGCATGTCAAACAACGTAGCTACATGACATTATGAATGCATCTTTAAAAAATATTTAAAACTAACTGTTATATCATGTAGCTACTCATTTCAAATTACTGATGGATTTTGTCGACCAGATGTTTTTTTATAAAATCGGTACACGTGACAGGCTTGCCAAAGAAATACCCTTGTAACAAATTGATATTCAGTGCTTGCAAGTGACGAATCTGCGTCATGGTTTCAACCCCTTCCGCGACCGTAATGAGCTTCAAGCGATTCGCTAAATCAATCACATTATCCACAATATGCTCTGCTGGAGAATTTTCTCCAATCATCTTGATAAACATTTGATCGATTTTCAGCGAATCGATGTGAAAGGTTTGCAAGTAGGAGAGGCTAGAGTTACCCGTGCCAAAATCATCTAACGCAAACAAAATGCCCAATTCGTGTAATTCAGTGAAAATTTCACGTGTCATCGGGTTGTCAGTAATCATTTCACGTTCAGTAATTTCCAGCGCCAACGTGATCGCGCCTTGTGGAAAGGCTGCCAGAAAATCACGGCAATCAGTCACAATGTCTTTATTTTTGAAATGGGTATAGCTGATATTAAAGCCAAAATGAAAATTGGGCGGTAACAGCGCTGCTTGCGCCGCGAAAATGGTACGCACCTGATGCATGAGGCTACGCGTCATCGGAACAATTAACGCACTTTCTTCGGCTAATGGAATGAACTGATTCGGCGGGATCAGCCCTAATTGCGGATGTTGCCAACGCATCAGTACTTCACAGCCATGCAAACCAAAGTCTTGGCTACGTACAATCGGCTGCATGTAAGGGACAAACTCATTTTGCTCTACTGCACGCGCCAGCATGCTAATCGGTGAAACCACTCGGCTGAGATAACGGTAAGTAATGTACGCGAACAACAACCCAATCAAAATAAAGACAGCGATACTGGCATGAGAGTTATTGATGGCGTACCAAAGCAGCTTACGACTGGAGATCTGCGTCAGTACCTCATACGGGTAGTGGTCAGACTCCATAACTTGGGTAATTTTCTTCTGTGGTAAAGGGCCGCTATACACAGCGCCATCAGCGGTCATCCACTTATTACCAATACGTACCACTATCTGTAAGTGGTTGCTGAGTAAATTCAGCGTCTGATGCAAATACAAACCATCAATACCCACCAGTACAGCAAGCCCTTCAGGTCCTGTTTGGCGAAAGGCTACCAGCGGTGATCCCGGCGTCACTGAACTGCCATTCATCAAATACAATTTGCCTTCGTAATAATTGGCCAGCTCAAAATCAGAATTTTTTTTCCCTGACAGGAT
>SAMEA3387498__coassemble_1279_pt1 | contig 13628 bp, 10 predicted proteins | sample SAMEA3387498__metabat2_low_PE_007 | metagenome-assembled genome bin SAMEA3387498 (sample SAMEA3387498) | Felis catus | biome: Faeces | place: United Kingdom | collected 2012 | reverse complement strand
GTCTCGTATCCAGTATCCTGGCCAGTCTGATTGACTGTTTTGAGGCATGGCTTGGCTTTCGGATCTGGCGCATTCCAGGCAAAATCTGGGCGCGTTGGAGCCAACCGATGTTGCTGCGTTTTACGTGGATGTGCTGTACCGTGCCTTTTATCAGCGCCGCTTTACAAGGCGTAGTGTTCATCGCTCAACGCCGCCAACTGACCGCCTCTGATAGCGAGCTTAACTGGCTATGCTATATCTTGACCCAAGGATTAAATAACACGCTAGGGATGTTCTTATTAGTTCCCTTGCTGTATACCCTGATGCTGCAACAATACCGCGGACTGCAGGTAAAATGGGTGCACTACAGCGCCTGGCTGCTGCTACCTTTCCCACTCTTACTGGCTATTTATCACCCTATTTTCAGTGTGCTGATCTTTGTTTGTTCGGTGTGGCTGGTACTGCAATTTCGCTATCTAGGCGCTACCGCCTGCGTCTTTCTGCTCGGTTTGCAAGGGCTCACCCTGTCTTCACACAATCTGCTGTTTCATGCGCTATCCGTTGATAGTCACCGCTTAGCCTACTGGGCGATTTTGATTATCTCGATTGGTTTGCCTTTGCTGATGCTCGGCCAAATGCAAGAAGAGAACTTGGCCAACCGTACCTTGATGCAATGGCGCATCAACCACAAAACCCAAGCACTCAAACATGCACTGCGCCGCACCGCCAAGCTGGCCAGCGAAGATCCGCTCACCCAACTCTATAACCGTGGTTGGGCACAAAAGCATCTCGAAACGCTATGGCCGCAATATCACGCGACAGCTGGGAAGTTATGCTTGCTGTTTATCGATATCGATCATTTCAAGAAAATAAATGATCACTTTGGTCATCATAGCGGCGATCAGGTGCTAGCCACTATTGCCACGTTATTGCGTAAACATATGCCTGATATCGCAATGATTGCTCGCTGGGGTGGGGAAGAATTTATTATCGCGCTGCACAGTTACCCGTTGCAGCACATTGAGCAGCAAGCTAAACGGCTTTGCCAGCAGATCGCTTTGCATCCCTTTGCTCACGGCGAGCCGGTAACCGTCAGTATCGGGATTGTCGCTAATCACACAGCAGAGAGCCTGTCATCGGCATTGAATCGCGCCGATCAGGCGATGTATCGCGCCAAACAGCAAGGGCGCAATCAGGTCGTCAGTTGTCCGATGCTGGCTTAAGGCAGCATCAGATAACCCAGCGCTGAGCACAAAAAATCCCGCCGCAGGCATGCCTGTCGGGCGGGATTGAAAAGGAAATATCCCCATCTTGGCAAGTTAAGCGCGTGCGGCTCAAAGCTCGCGATGCATTGCGCTAAATTAGTTACATTAGCTGCGCAAACCCACGCCGCGGGAAATCAGATGCCATGCAAAGGCATACAGCCCCAGCACGAACATCAGCAGCACGCCGAAGGTCATCGGTAAACCGACATCGGAAATGCCGAGAAAGCCCTCACGAAAACCGCTGATCATGTACACAATCGGGTTTAGGCGCGATACCCCTTGCCAGAACGGGGGCAGCAAGGTCAGGGAGTAAAAGACGCCGCCCAGATAAGTCAATGGGGTCAGTACAAAGGTCGGAATGATGCTGATGTCATCAAAGGTACGGGCGTACACCGCGTTAATCAGGCCACCAAGGGCAAACACGATAGACGTCAGCAGTAACGTGGTTACCACCACCCACCAATGCTGCACTTCCAAGGGAATGAAGAACAGTGACACCGCCGTCACCATGGCACCGACACACAAACCGCGCGCAACACCACCACCGACATAACCCCAGATAATCACATGAGTCGGCACCGGTGCCACCAGCAGCTCTTCCACGTTGCGCTGAAACTTGGAGCTAAAAAACGACGACGCTACGTTGGAGTACGAGTTGGTGATCACCGACATCATGATCAGCCCCGGCACGATAAACTGCATGTAGGTGAACCCATGCATGTCGCCAATGCGCGAGCCAATCAAGTTGCCGAAAATCACAAAATAGAGCGACATGGTGATCACTGGCGGCACCAGCGTCTGCACCCAAATCCGCATAAAACGGGTGATCTCTTTAATCCAGATACTTTGCAGCGCAACCCAATATAAACGCATCATGCCTGCTCTTCCTCTTGTGTAGCCGCCGCATCAGATGCCGGCGTCTCTCCTTCTTGCTCACCGCGAACCAACGTGACAAACAGCTCTTCCAAGCGGTTGGCTTTGTTACGCATACTCAGCACACGGATACCTTGCTGACTTAGCTGAGAGAAAATGCCGTTTAGCCCTTGCTCGCGCGCGACCACCACTTCCAATGTATTGGTATCCAAGAGCGTTGCCTGATAACCGGTCAGATTAGGGAGTGGGCTGTGCGGTGCCAGATCCAAGATAAAGGTCTCGTTCTCCAGCTTCGCCAGCAGCGATTTCATCGAAGTGTTTTCAATCAGCTCGCCACCTTGAATAATGCCGATATTACGGCACAGCATCTCGGCTTCTTCCAGATAGTGGGTCGTCAAAATGATGGTGGTGCCCTGCGCATTAAGCTCTTGCAGAAAATTCCACATCGAACGACGCAACTCGATGTCCACCCCCGCCGTCGGTTCATCCAGAATCAACAGTTTCGGCTCATGCATCAAAGCGCGCGCAATCATCAAGCGGCGTTTCATCCCGCCAGAGAGCATCCGTGCGCGGCTATCACGCTTTTCCCATAAATCCAGTTGGGTCAGGTATTTTTCGGCGCGCACCAATGCCTCTTGACGCGTGATGCCGTAATAACCGGCCTGATTCACCACTATCTGCAACACCGTTTCAAACGGGTTGAAATTAAACTCCTGCGGTACCAAACCTTGTTGGCGTTTGGCATTAACCAGATCGGTATCGATATCATGACCAAACACACTCACCTTACCGGCCGTTTTGTTCACCAGCGAACTGATGATGCCGATGGTGGTCGATTTACCCGCGCCATTAGGGCCGAGTAAGGCATAAAAATCCCCAGCTTGCACTTGTAAATCAATGCCACGCAGTGCCTGCACCCCGTTGCTGTAGGTTTTGGTTAAGCCTTTTATTTCCAGCGCATACATATGCTCTGTGCTCCTGATTCACCGTGCGGTATTTGGTAACAGTTAACGTTTGTTTTTCCCGTCAGTTACCTTATATTGGCAAAGCTTTATTATACGCAAGACACGCTGACTTAACAGGGACGCCACCAATGCACAACATCGAACGCCTGATGCACAATAACCGGATCTGGTCCGAAAATATCAGCAACGAAGACCCGTCCTACTTTGAACGGTTGGCCCAGACCCAAAAGCCGCGTTATTTGTGGATTGGTTGCTCCGATAGCCGCGTGCCGGCCGAACGCTTAACCGGAATGGCACCGGGTGAACTGTTTGTGCACCGTAACGTGGCCAATCTGGTGATCCATACCGATCTTAACTGCCTGTCGGTCGTGCAATACGCCGTGGACGTGCTGCAAGTTGAGCACATCATTATCTGCGGTCACTACAGCTGTGGTGGGGTACAAGCGGCAATCGATAACCCTGAACTGGGCCTTATCAACAACTGGCTGCTGCATATCCGCGATATTTGGTACAAGCATAGCCATCTGCTGGGCAAGATCCCGCATGATCAGCGCGGCGATATGTTAAGTGAACTGAACGTGATTGAGCAGGTGTATAACCTCGGTAACTCCACCATCATCCAATCGGCGTGGAAACGCGATCAGAACGTGATGCTGCATGGCTGGGTTTACGGGATGCAAGACGGTCTGCTGCGCGATCTGAAAGTCAGCGCTACCAGCCGTGAGACGTTAGAGATGAATTATCGCAGCGCGATGGCGACCTTTATTCAGCAACACCAAGTGCTGCCGACCGAGCAAGAATAAAGCGCGCTTAAATCCAAGAGTAATAATCAATCAGCGCCCGTAGGCGCTGATTCGCAAGCTGACATTAACAAACGAACATCAGCAAGCTGAAATTTTTGGCATTCGCAGGCTTACTCTTGCGGAACCACTTTGCCGATGTACGACAGATTACGGTATTTTTGCGCATAATCGATGCCGTAACCCACCACAAACTCATCAGGGATGGTAAAGCCAACCCACTCCACCGGCACCTCAACTTCGCGGCGCTCTGGCTTATCCAACAGCGTACAGATAGCCAAGGATTTCGGGCTACGCAGACTTAAAATCTCACGCACCTTGCTCAGGGTATAACCGGTATCAATGATATCTTCGACAATCAGCACATCTTTACCGTTGATGTCATCATCCAGATCTTTCAGGATCCGCACATCACGGTTGCTGTTCATGCTGTTGCCATAGCTGGATGCAGTCATGAAGTCGACTTCTTGCGGCAGATCGATACTGCGCGCCAGATCCGCCATAAACATGAATGAGCCGCGCAGCAGGCCGATTAACACCAAGTCATTGCTACCCTGATAATGTGCCGTGATTTGGGCACCCAGTTCAGCAATCCGGTTTTTGACTTCCTGCTCGGAGATCATGACTTCAACGGTATGTTTCATTGATTTTATCCAGTTGATTTTCAATAACGTTATTGAGGTTGCCGCGCATGGTTCCACCGCGAGCAGTTCCACCGCAAGACGGTTCCGCCGCACGCCAACCGGTTTAAGAGTGTGACCGGGCTGACTGACGCCCCGTGCGGACACACAGCACGCCACTCCGGACCGCGCAAGTATACCAGAGACTCCGGTCAACTGCCGCTCTCGCACCTACCTCCCGTCCGGCACCATAAAAAAATCCCCGTCGGCCAAGGCCAGACGAGGATTTTTGGATTGATGATAACTGGTATTACACAGAGAGGTTCAACGTACGCTTATTGCGCCTGTTGTACGTCAACCACTTGCGCTTTAGTACCTTGAACTTCGATGTCTACACGACGATCAGGTGCCAAGCAAGCAATCAGCGCGTTACGGTTATGGATCCCGTCACATTTAGTGCCGGTTACTGGATCCGCTTTACCGCGGCCTTCCACGCTAATCATGTTCGCTGGCGCACCCAGTTGTTCCAGATAGTCGGCTACAGACTGCGCACGCTCTTTAGACAGCTTCATGTTGTAAGCGTCAGAGCCGATACGGTCAGTATAACCAATCACAATCATGCTCTGATTAGTCAGACCCATGTCACCGATTTGGCTATACAGTTTTTGCAGTGCTTGCTGACCTTCGGCTTTCAAAGTGGCTTTGTTGAAGTTGAACAGCACGTCAGAAGTCAGCGTGAAATGCTTGGTTTCCACTTCTGGCGCCGGAGCAGGGATTGGCGCTGGCACTGGCGCAGCTTCACCGAAGTGATACGCAACACCTAGGCTCAGCATACCGTTATCGGCTTTCATACCGGTATCGGACTCTTTACCCATTTTACCTACCCACTGGTATTCCATACGGCCAGACCAGTGGTCGTTGAAGGCGTATTCCGCACCCAATGCTGCCACTGGCGCCACACCGTACTTGTCACCGTTGTGATCAAAGTGGGTGTTATCCAGATTACGCATATCTGCACGATAGCCCATGATCCCCAGACGGGTATAGATATCCATGCTGTTGTTCCAAATTGGCAGCGGATAGCTCAGTTTACCGGTCAGTTGAATACCTTGGCTGCTGAAGCGGCCGTCGCCATCATGCAGGGTATGCACACGCATGTTACCCATGTAGTCATAACCCAATTCAGCAGCTAACCATGGATTAAACTGGTAGCCCCCGAAGATACCGCCACCCACGTTGTTTTTCTTGGTGTCGGTTACGGTCATGTTGCTGTCGTCAGACAGGCTGTAGTACTGAGTCCAACCCAGTTTGGCACCAGTGTACCAAGTACCAGATTGAGGAGCTGCTTGTGTAGATGCGGCGAATGCCATGCCGGCCAGAGCCAGAGCGATTACTGTTTTTTTCATTGCGCGCCTCGTTATCATTCTGAAGGCAAAAAATTGATTTATCAGGCCTGTTTTGCAGTTACACACATCACGCTAGTCACGTGACTCTGCCTGCCAAATAAACAATGCTTGCCTGAGTCTAAGTTCGCGGCGTGACCGACATAAAACACCACTCGCATCCCAAATACGATGGCTGTTTTAGGCAGCACGTCTTGATTAGGCAGTCTACTCAGCGCACTGGCTGATGCTAGCCTGACGCTGGCGCATTGCGTAAAAAAGTGTTTATCGCTCAATCAGTTCCACCCAGCTTAAAACCTCATTGGGATGAAAAAACTGATCACAGAAAGATACCGTTACCAGCTAGAAACAGCGCCACCGATGACGCACTGCGTAAGCCAATTGCACGGCTACCTTACAACCGGTTACCGCTGTTCATGTTCGCTCACGGTTAGTTGCATCCCTAGATGTAAAGAGCGGTGAAAGCGGTAACAGAATATGTCGAACATCACCGGTCAAATCCGCCGATTAAGCGCCTATATTTGGTTACGTTCGCGCATAAATAATCATCAATTTTCTTGGCTAAAAACGGTCTAACTTAATCGCCAGAGCTATGCTTTTTTCCCTGCATTCTCCTCAAGAGAGCCAAGGCCAAGAGAACAGAGAACGGCAAGCAGGAAAAACTCAGAAGGGAAAAGCAAAGAAGAGAAGAAAAACAAACCAGCACACAGCAACACAAGAAGCCTCTTCCCGATTAACCGTAGCTAACCGAAAAGAGACACTCTCTTGCGCCGACTGACTGACGGACACCTTAACGAGCAAACAACACCGGCACTTGGCAATCCACCGCCAGATGCACACGCTCACCCGGCTGCAATGGCGTATTGGCGTGGATCATCAAACACACCCCCGCCAGCTCGACATGATAACAGCTGATGCTACCGAGGAACTGGCGACTGATCACCACCGCTTCACCGTTCGGATCGGCACGCAGCTGCATCTGCTGCGGACGCAGCATCCACTCCACCTCACTGCCAGCGGCAAACGGCAATACTTCAGGGAAGGTAAAACGCCCCAACAGGGTATCTAGCGTCTGCTTATCTTCGCCCACCGTGGCCACCAGATAATTGGCCGAACCGAGGAAATCGGCCACAAAGCGACTGTGCGGCTGATGGTACAGCGCCGATGGCTCACCGATTTGCGCAATGCGCCCTTCGTTCATCACCGCCATGCGATCGGAAAAAGCAAAGGCCTCTTCTTTGCTGTGGGTAACGAAAATGGCCGCCACTCCACGATTTTTTAAGATCCGGCGGATCTCCTCAATCATGGCAAAACGCACCTGCGTATCGATGTTGGAAAACGGCTCATCCAGCAACAGCAACGCCGGCTTGCAGGCCAGCGCCCGCGCGATCGCCACCCGCTGCTGTTGGCCACCGGAGAGCTCGTGCGGAAAACGCTTTTCCAGCCCATCTAGCCGCACCAACGCCAGCATCTCCGCGACCGCCGCGCGGATCTGCGCTTTCGGTTGCCCATGCAAACCAAAGCCAACATTTTGCTCTACTGTTAAGTGCGGAAATAGCGCGTAGTCTTGAAAGATCATGCCCAGATGGCGGTGCTCTGGCGCAACCGTCATCCCCGCACGGCTCATACTGTCACCGGCAATCAAGATCTCGCCATCACTGAGCGGCAACAAGCCGGCAATCGCTTTAAGCAAAGTGGTTTTACCGCAACCACTGCTGCCAAGCAGACAGAGGATTTCATTCGGTGCCACATGCAGTGACAGATTTTGCAACACCGCCTTGCCTTCATAACGGCAGGTCAGGTCGGTAGCAGATAACGCATACATATCAGGACTTCCGCTGTAACGACAAGTTCAACCAAATCACCGGCAACAGACCCACCAGCACCAGTACCAGCGCCGGCAACGCCGCCAGCTCCAGCTGTTCATCGGAGGTAAAGGTAAAGACATGGGTGGCCAGCGTGTCGAAGTTAAATGGCCGCAGCAGTAAAGAGGCATTCAGCTCTTTCATGCTTTCGATAAACACCATCATTGCGGCAGTCAATAACCCGCGACGCAGCAACGGCAGATGCACCCGTCGCAACATCGACAGCGGACGGCTGCCCAGCGTGCGACTCACCATATCCAGCGACGGCGACACCTTAGCCAAGGTGCTCTCCACCCCACCGACCGCCATCGCCGAGAAACGCACACTGTAGGCAAATACCAGTGCCAGTAACGAGCCACTGAACACCAACCCCGGCAGCGGCAACCCCAACGACTTAGCCAGTGCATTCAGCCCGTGATCGGCGCCAGTCAGCGGGATCAGCAAACCAATCGCCAGCACGGTGCCCGGCACCGCATAACCCAAAGAGGCCAAACGCATCGGCACTGTGCTGTAACTGCGTGGCTGTAAACGGTGATAGAAGTTCAGCAGCAGCGCCACCAACAAGGTCAGGCCGGATGCCAACAGAGACACACTCAGACTGTGCCAACTGTAAGTTAAAAACTGCGCCGTCCACGACTGCTCAAAATAGAGCATCACCCAATACAGTAATTTACCGACCGGCAGACCAAACGCCAGCAGTACCAGCGTCCAGCAATACAGCTGCGCACCGGCAGAGCGCCAACCTTGCAGCGGCGTCAATTCATGCGCTTCACGCCCCATATGCTTTTGATAGACGCGCTGACGCCGACGACTGTAGCGTTCTAAACTGACCAGCACAAACACCGCCAGCAGCATCAGCGCCGCGATTTTAGACGCCGCACTCAGATCGCCATAGCCCAGCCAAGTGTCATACACCGCAGTGGTTAAGGTCGGTACCGCAAAATAGGCCACGGTACCAAAATCGCCCAAGGTTTCCATCGCCACCAGCGATGCCCCCACGGCGATCGCCGGACGCGCCAGCGGCAAACACACCCGCCACAGTACCTGCCACGGCGAGGCTCGCAGCAAACGCGCTGATTGCAGCAATGTCGATGATTGCTCCATCAAGGCGGTACGGGTCAGCAAATAAATATACGGATAGAGCACCAGCGCCAAAATCAGGCAGGCGCCCCCTAAGGTGCGGATCGGAGGAAACCAGTAATCTTGCAGAGTCTGCCAGCCAAACAAGGCGCGTAAACTGCCCTGCACCGGCCCGGAAAAGTCCAGCAAATCGGTATACAGATAGGCCACCAAATAACCGGGCAGTGCCAGCGGCAAACAGAGTGCCCACTGCAACACTTTTTGGCCCGGAAAGCGGTACATCGCCATCAACCAAGCCGCCGGTAAGCCGAGCAATAAGCTCAAGCCCACCGTGCCCGCCACCAGTAGCAGCGAGTTGATCAGATAACTGCTCAGTACGCTGTCCCACAGGTGACCAAACAACTCACCAGAAGGCGACGACGCCTCAAAGAAAATGGCCGCAATCGGAACGACCAGCAAGAGCCCGCACAGCCATGCGGCAAGGCTCCAGCCCAGATTTTTCGGTTTACGCATGATACAACTTCATCATCAGGTCTGTGCCGGCGCAGCAACGACAACAGGGACAGCGGAGAAACTCTCCCTGTCCCTGTGCATCAATGTCTGCCTGTCGGTGTACAACACCGTCAATCGACTTACAGATCGAACTTCACTTCATCAATCAGCTGCAGAGCCTGATTGTAGTTATTGGCGATGGTCTCCAGCGGCAGTTTATCTGCCTTGAAGGTGCCCCATGATGCCACCAGCTCCGATGGTGCTACATCGGCTTTCACTGGGTATTCGTAGTTCACTTCCGCATACATGTGCTGCGCAGTATCGCCGCTCAGGAACTCCATCAGTTTGATTGCGTTATCTTTGTTTGGTGCATACTTGGTCAGCACCACACCACTGATATTCACGTGCGTACCATCAGCCTGCTGGTTCGGGAAGTTAATGATCGCCGATTCAGCCCACGCCTTTTGCTTGTCATCTTCCAGCATCTTACCTAAGTAATAGCTGTTACCCAGCGCCAGATCGCACACGCCTTCTTTAATGGCTTTCACCTGATCGCGATCGCCACCTTGTGGTTTTTGCGCCAAGTTAGCCTTCACGCCTTCCAGCCACGCACGGGTTTTCTCTACCCCTTGATGGGCAATCATCGAGGCTACCAGCGAAACGTTGTAGGCGTTTTTACCGGAGCGCACACACACTTTCCCCTTGTACTTCGGATCGGCCAGATCCGCATAGGTAAAGCTCAGTGGCAAAGGACCTACGCGATCTTTCGAGGAGTAAATGGCACGCGCACGCAGGGTCAGCGCAAACCAGCGGCCATCAGAGTCACGGTATTGCGCGGGGATATTTTTCTCCAGCACCGCATCTTGCAGTGGCTGCGCCAAACCGGCATTCACCACTTCCATCACGCGGCTGATATCCACGGTCAGCACCACGTCCGCAGGGCTCAACTCACCTTCACGCTTAAGACGCTCCACCAAGCCTTTTTCGGCGTACACCATGTTGACCTTGATGCCGGTCTCTTTGGTGAATTCTTTGAGCATCGGCTCAATCAGATACGGTTGACGATAAGAATACACATTCACTTCATTGTCAGCGGCCAGCGCTGTGCCGGAAACCAAGGTGGCAGCCAGTAATGCCAGAGAGCTAAACGTACGCTTCATCTGTTCTTTTATCCCTATCGTTATGTGAGCTATCGTTGGAGTATGCTGACGCCGAAGGCGAATATGCCGTCTGACAGTCCGTTCAATTCAAGTAACACGAGTGATAACAACTATCATTTCGATTGATTATACGGATTCGCCGTCGCCTGTCATCCCCCTTTCCGGCTCTGCACATAAAAAAAACAGCCGGTCAGAAAACTACCGGCTGTTTCTCTCGCATTTATCACACTCACATCGCAGAGTTACTGGCTCATTGAGGCGTTAACCCACGGTAAAAGACAGCATCATGCCGGTATCTTCGTGCTCCAGCAGATGACAATGCGCCATGTAAGGATGAGCTTGACCCGCCGGGAAACGAAACTGCACCAAAATTTCGCTCTCATCGCCCTCGACACGCACGATATCCTTCCAGCCCTGACGATGCAGCGGCGGCGTCTGGCCGTTTTCGCGCAGAATGCGGAAACGACAGCCATGCACATGGAACGGATGCAGCATCATGTCGCCTTTACCGGAGATGATCCAGCGCTGCCACTGCCCCTGCGGGACATGAAATGCCGGAGTCGTCATCGAGAAAGTCTGGCCGTTGATCCGATTACCGTGCAGGATATCTGGCGGTGAGCTGGCCGCGTTCATATCATGCTGCCCAGCGGCCATATCATGGCCGGCATGTCCGCCATGCGCCATGGTCGGCATACTCATCGCGCCCTCATCACTGACACTCTCACTCGCCGCCTTGCTAGGCGCAGCGTGAGCAGGGCTAGCGCCGTGGCCGGCATGCGGATCACTGACCGTTTTCGCGGCGCTGGCCGCCGGTGCACTCGGCATGCCATGCATAGCATGTCCGCCAGTCATCGAGCCCATCGCCGCAGGTCCGTATTTATCCATCAGCGCCTGCATCCCTAATCGGTCGAGCTCCGGATCCATACTCAGGTGCAAGGTTTGTGTCACCGCTGGCAATGGCGTCACTAACGCCGGTAATGCCACTAAGCTAGCCGGCAAGTCGGTCACGCCCGTTTGTTCGCTCGGCTGGATTTGCAGTACCGGTAGCGGCTTATTAAACGGCGCTAAGGTCATCCCCATCTGACCGACGGGCAACAGCAACAAGTCGAACGGCTTGCCGCTGTGAGTCGATACCAGCACTTCAAAGCGCTCACCGGGTAGCAACTCCAGCTCTGGTACAGCAACCGGCGCGGCCAAAAAGCCGCCGTCGCTGGCAATCACCTGTAACGGCTGACCGTCACTGCAGGCTAATTTCATGCTGCGCGCATTGGCACCGTTTAACAGCCGCAAACGCAGCCATCCCTTCGGTGCTCGATGCTGTGGGTACACCGCGCCATTGGTCAGCATCACGTCACCAAACCACCCGACCGCCGCACTCATCACATCCAGCTGATAATCTATCTGCCCATCGGCCTGCAAACGGCGATCTTGCAAGATCAGCGGAATATCATCCACACCCCACTGCTTGGGTAGCGCTAACCGGCGGCTCTCGTCATCTTCCAGCAGTAATAAACCGGCCAGCCCCATGGCAACATGGCGTCCGGTCACTTGATGCGGATGTGGGTGGAACCAACAGGTCGCCGCAGGCTGATCCAGCGTCAGCTGCGCCGTCCAGCTCGCTCCCGGAGCGATCATCTGATGTGGGCCACCATCTTGATTGCCGGGGATCTCCAGCCCATGCCAGTGAATGGTGGTCGCTTCCGGTAGCTGATTAATCACCTTGATGGCAGAGCGCTGACCGCGCTGTAACTGCAGTGCTGGCCCCAGAAACGGGCCATTGATGCCCCACGTTGGGGTCGGTAATCCGGCATGCCAATAACTGGTGCCGGTTTGTAAGGTCAGCGCCACCGGCTGCTCTGCATCGGCCACGACCAGCGGGGGGACAGGTAAAGCGCGCGAGGGAATACCCAATTTGGCCCACACCATGCCACTCCAACTGCTGCTGAGGCCCACGATAGAGGCCAGTTTTAGAAAGTCTCTGCGCTGCATAGCCGCTCCTGTTGTTTATCCACGGTTCACTCCGCGTTGCGTACATGCAGGCTAAAGCTTCCAGCAGGCGGAAGGTCAAGCAATATTTACAGTCACACCACAACTATGCCACAACTTGCTTATATTGCGGTTACGCGCCCAAGCGAAAGCTCACCAAGAAAAAGACAGAAGACAGAAGACAGCCTATTGAGGCCGAAAAAAGCCGCAAGGGAGAACGGTCAATTCCGTTCACCTTTGCGGCATCACATATCTCGTTCGGCTATACCCAAACGACTTGGAGTTGCAGGTAGGCGGCAAGTGAGTGAATCCCCATGAACATAGGCAAACTATGTGATTGGGGTGAACGAACGTAGCCAACACCGCTGCAGCTTCAAGTAGGAAGGGTATAAACTGGGCGCGTGCAGCGCCAGCATGATTAGCGCTCCGTTAAAAACTGACGATAGGCCAGCAGCGCTTGCTCGAAATCCTCCAAGCCACACAGGCTCAGGCTCTCTTCATCGTAATACTGCAAATCATCTTCCAGCTGGTCACTGGAAAAATTCATCACATTGGCGCGCACCATCACCTCTTCGCCGTCCATCAGCAACGTAAACTCACGCCCGACTAACTGCCATTGCCGCTCCGAACCACGCACACTGTCGATACCGGCCAGCACAGTGGCAATTTTTTCTTGGTCACCGGCCACTTCATCATTCAACCAGCGCCCGACCGCTTCGTGCCCCATGGAAAACTCGGCTTTCACCGCGCCCATCAAATCACGTCGAAATTCATAATCCATACCGCCTCCGCACTTTGCTACTACTGCCGCGGTTGTTGCGGCGTTACCTCATGTCATATGCACTATCCTACCGCGCCCCACTGGCTGCGCCAACGCATCTCATAAAAAACCCGATATAACAAAACCCGTCATCGCTAAACCGGTGATAGCCAAGCCGTAGCGAAAAACCCGCGCCCTAAAAGACACGCCGAAAAAAACAAGCATAAAAAAACGGGAGACCGTGTGGCCTCCCGTTATCAATGCACTGAACTCACTGACTACATTAACCTCATTAACCTCGGTGAACCCTGACTAATCCAGATTCAGCTTGGCTAACGGCAGCATCCGCTCACTTACACCGCCGTCTGGAAAATCACCGC
>SAMEA3387498__coassemble_1275_pt1 | contig 13784 bp, 10 predicted proteins | sample SAMEA3387498__metabat2_low_PE_007 | metagenome-assembled genome bin SAMEA3387498 (sample SAMEA3387498) | Felis catus | biome: Faeces | place: United Kingdom | collected 2012 | reverse complement strand
CACGATCACCGACGCCACCGATAAACCGTTACCCTGTAACCGCGCCACAGCATCAATCAACAAATCCATGCCTTTACGCCGAATGAGCGAGCCGACCGACAGCAACAGCAACTGTTCAGGAGCAATTGCAAACCGCACCCGAATATCGATCGCCGGATGCGCAGCTAAACGCGCAGCATCAATGCCATTGGGGATCACTCGGCATCGATAGGCGGGCATGCCGTCAGCCAGCAAACCAGCAATCACCGGTTGGCTGACCCCGATAGCGAGCGAGACTTGGTGCAGTAGCAGGCTATACCGATCACGCGCCTGATAGCGCGCATGTAAATGCGCCAGTAACGGAATGCCTGCGGTGCGTGCTGCCGGCACCATCCACTGACACGGGGCGCCGCTATTGCAATGCACTAAGGCAATTTGTTTTTTTTGCAGTAGTCGACATCCCTCTTGGTATAAACGCCAGCTCGCCCGTATATCCATACGCGGAGTCTCCCAACCCCCTAATAGCGTAAATGGGCTGTATTCGGTTTCAACTTCCAGTGCTTTTACGGCACTAAGCAACGTCTGGTTGTTACTCCACACCACGGGCCGATACTGCGTGCGATCAAGGTGCGCCAGTAAATCAAGCAAACAACGCTCGCTGCCGCGGATCCACTCCTCACCGTAGTGCACATATAAGAGATTAATGGCCATGGGATTGATCTCCGGTTGGCGGTAGCGAAGTGGAACTGTGTGAATTGGCCTGGTACGAGGAACTCTGGTCGGTAAACGATGGTTTTTCCGACACGTTCGTTATCGCTTTTTCTTCTCTCGTTTTTTGTTCTGCGCGCTTTTCTGCAACATGCTTTTCTATGGCGCGGATCCCGGCCACCGCTAAGGCCAATTGCAAATACACCGGCCAAGTAAAACCTTGCGTTAAAAAGGTGCCCGAGACACAAAAGCCCACCATGCTGGCTGCCACCCCATTAATGGCAATGGCTACGGGATAAGGCTCGGAACGATCTAATTTCAGTGCCACGCGCCAGACATGAAATAAGGTGGTCAACAGCATCAACATGAAGACAGCAAAACCGAGGAAACCGGTTTCCGACAGCACGTTAAACCACGTTGAATGCACCGCATGATTAAGCCCATCCCAATGTGGGCTGTAGAAATAGTAGTTGTAGTAAAAATTATTCAACCCGACGCCACGAAATGGGTGCGCTAATGCCATGCCCCACGCCGCTTCCCACGCATATAAGCGCCCCATCGCCGAAGCATCGATACCCTCTTCAGCCGCGCCGCCCGAACTACGATCGCTGATCCCCGCGACGGCAAACAGCACCAGCAGCACCATCGCGGCAAGGGAAAAGAGCAGCATTTTGGACTTGATACGCCGATAGGCAAAAATCCCCATCACGGCGCAAATCCCCAGTAAGCCGCCACGGCTTTGGGTAGCCACAATCGCCAGTAGATTGACAATAAAACCGGCAAATCCCAGCAAGCGATCCCATTTACCTGCTCGCGACTCTAACGCGCTCGCGAGAGAAAATCCGGCCGGAAACAGCAATACCAACGCCAAATCATTGGGGTCGCCCAACACCGAGCCCAATTCACGGCCAATCGTAACGCGAGTTTCCTCCACCAATCCGATGCCGGCACTTTTGTTATACAGCGCCACCGAACCCACCAACAACCCGCTCAGAATGAATACTCGCGTGGCCATGGCAAAGTGCGCCGGTTTTTCCATCAACCAGGCAATGGCAAAGGTCATGGTGACGATTTTCACGTAAGTCCCATTCCACGCCGCTAACGCCTCGCCACGATTAGAAGCGAGCAACGCGCCAATCGTTACCAAGATAAAAAACAGTGCCAGCCAGGTAAATTCTCGGCACCAAAATGGGCGGATCGTCTTGGATATCAAGGTATGCCACAGCAATACCGCCAACGCGCCTACCGCCAACAACTGCGGTAAACGCAGTGGATTTAGCTGGGGGATCACTTCATGGATGCGGAAAAACGAGAAAGCGACAAACGCCAACATCACCACAAACGGAAAACGCAGTGCAAACAACACCGCCAGTACCACAGCACCCAACACCGGCCCTAAGACCGGCAACGGGACAAACCACCACAGCAGCGCAGACAGCAGACAAAATAGGACGCAAGCCGCCACGGCTTTCATACCGCGCAGCCCTTCAGTTACTGAAACAGGTGTATGCGCTGGCCCAGCCATAACGCCACCACCATCACGATTGCTGCACTCACCACGCCATACCAGCGGTATGGCAGATACAACAGTTTCTGGCTAAAGTACAAAAACAGCGTTGCTCGTAACCCATTCACCACAAATTGACTGGCAATGACACCGGCAACGCCAAAATGTGGGATCAATAACGCATAGCCCAATACCCCTACCGCGCTGCATAGCAGATGGATATTCATCTGTAATCGGCTATCACGCTGGCTATAGCAACCCACATTCATCAATTCAGACTGTGTCTTTAACGCCATCGCGGCCACCAGCCACGGTACCAATTTAATCGCAGGATGGTAGCTCTCGGGGGTCAGCTGCAAAATCAAGTAAGGTGCCACCAGCCCTACACCGCCCGCTAATAAATAGCCAAACGCCGCGCCTAATTCGGCAAAATCGGCATTCTTTCGTAATCCACCAGTTTCACCGAGAAATTGAAACCGCTTGGGATACCACCACAATGCAAACGGCTGTAAAACCAGCCCTGCGGCTAATGCAAACTTTCCAGCTACCGCATAGTAAGCCAGCTCAGTTTCACCGGCAGCGCCGGCTAACCACCAGCGATCCAAGCCTGCAACAGCGAATCCTGCTAACCCACTGACTAAAATAGGAATTCCATAGCGCAAATACTGCATGCCACCACGCATTCGCCACGTCAACCCGGTGTTATGCCATTGCCAACCGCCCATCAACAGCGCTTGACCGAAGGTGGTAATGGCTCCCACCATTACAACGCCTTCCACGCCCATCCCCCAGCGCAAGCTCAGCCAGATAAACAGCGCCTGCACCACCACGCGTCCCGCGGTGCACAGGAAAAAAAATCGCGCCATGCCCTGCATGCGCAGCCATGCCAGCGGAATGCCAATCACGCCCTCCAACACCACCGAGAGCAATGTCCAACGAACCAGTGACGCTGTCACATTTCCCGGTAGCCAGTGTGCAATTTGTTCGGCAAACGGCATCAACAGCAACAAGCCAATGAGTGCTATCAACAGGGTTTGGGTGAATAACACACCAGCGGCTTGCTGGCGTGTAGCCTCACTATCGGCTAACCCCGCAAAACGATACAACGCATCCACTAATCCCAGCCCGAGCAATAAAGTACCGATGTTGACTAACGCCAGCAGCACTTCCAGTTGGCCATACTCCGCCGGCGACAGATAGCGCGTAAAAACCGGCAGCATGATCAAGGAGATCCCTTTCATCAAGATCAGGCCAAGACCATAAAAAAACATTTGCTGCAACGCGGAAGGCAATCGGATGCGCATAAAAAATCCGTTAAACACGTCAGTGTGTATACTTATGTTTATAGCCAAAGACGCCAATTCACGCCTGCAGAAACTGGCTAAAAACGCAAAAGATGCTTAATCATTAAGTATTAGTCAGTATTCGGGAGCATGCCGTATGATGATCGTCCAGCGCCTCCGTCAATGGGCCAAAGCCGGTAACAGTCCACTGGCTCGCAATTTATGGTCGACCGCCAAAGCGCTGCGCACATGGTCCTGTCCGGTGATCCCTGCGATTCACCGTCCGCTGTATGCGCTGCATCAACTGCTGAAAAATTCATTCGCATCGTTCACTCGCATTTTTTACTGGACGCCACTGTTCAAAACCCGCCTCGCCCAACCAGCGCCACACTTATATCTCTACAGCGGTATGCCACAATTGATCGGGCCACTGTATATCCAAATCGGTAGCCATTGTCAGATCAGCGGTATCTCTTCGTTTATCGGCCGACAAGGCTCGCGCCCGGTCGAATTACACATTGGTGATCGTTGCCATATCGGGTGGCAAACCACCATTGCCGTGGGGCGCAAAGTCATTTTGGGCGATGATGTGTATATGGCGGGAAAAGTCTTTCTGGCCGGTTTCCCCGGTCATCCGCTCAACCCCGAAGAGCGAGCCGCCGGTCTACCGGAGCACGATGAACAAACGGGCGATATTATTTTGGAAGACAAGGTGTGGTTAAGTACCGGCGTGATGGTCAATGCTGGCGTGCGTATTGGCGCGGGCACGGTGGTCGCCGCTGGTAGCATTGTCACCCATGACTTACCGGATCGAGTATTGGCCGCCGGTGTTCCAGCGAAGGTCATTCGCACCTTACCCGAGTCAGAGTCTATCCGCAGTACCGCGCAAGAAATAGTCACTGACCCCGCTTCGCCGTCAACCACCAATGCAACTTACTCGCAGGAAGACCCAACATGCTCCCGCCACTGATTGTTTTTGGTGAAGACTGGGGCGCCCATCCCAGCAGCACCCAGCATCTCATCAAACGGCTCACTGCCGAACGACCGGTGATTTGGGTCAATTCCATTGGCTTGCGCCGCCCAGGGTTTAACCGCCGAGATTTGCGCCGTGTATGGCAAAAATTACGGGCACTATTACAACACCAATTCACCACGAAACCCGCAGCGAATCAGGCGGAATCCGCTCCGACAACAAGTACCGCCACTGCGCCCAACTCACCGCCACAACCCACTGTTATTGCGCCACTGGCGATCCCATTGCCGGGCGTGGGTTGGGCTAGAGCCATCAATCGCCGTTTATTGCGGCGCCAGATTCGGCGCACCTTACAACAACTGCAACTGACTGACTGCCAGCCGGTGCTCTGGTTATCATTGCCCACTGGTGTTGATCTGATCGGTCAGCTCAATGAACGGGCCGTGATTTATTATTGTGGCGATGACTTCTCCGCCTTGAGTGGTGTTGACCATGCCGCAGTCAGTCTTTTGGAGCGCGAATTAGCCGAAAAAGCCGACTTGATCTTGGCCGCCAGCCCCGCGTTAGTGCAGCGATTCCCTGCCGATAAAACCCAGTTATTGCCACACGGCGTGGATATCCGTCTATTCTCCACCCCGCAACCGCGCGCCACCGATCTGCCCAGCGGAAAGCCCATCGCCGGATTTTATGGCAGCATTTCCGAATGGATCGATACTGAGCTGCTGGCACAAACTGCTGAACGCCTACCGCACTGGAATTTTGTCTTAATCGGCCCGATTCAAACCGATATTGCTCCGCTACACGGCAAGCCGAATATCTTTTTACTCGGCCCACGACCGCATCACGCCCTACCAAGCTATGTGCAACATTGGCAGGTGTCTATGCTGCCTTTTCGTGATAATGCCCAGATCCGTGCCTGTAACCCGCTAAAACTGCGCGAATATTTGGCGGCACAAAAACCGGTAGCCAGCACTGATTTCCCCGCGTTAGACGGATACCGCGAATTGGTGCATGTCGGCACAGATGCCGACCGTTTTACGCTGGCTATCCAACAGGCGGCGCTGGATGCCCCCGATACGCAGGCCTTTCACGACTGGTTGGCGCAAAGCTCGCCTGATTGGGAGGCCGTACTGGCCTTAACCCAACCTCGCCACGCTCGCGGTGAAAGCGTCAGCCAACAAAGCTGGGAAGCGCGCGCCGACGACTTAAATCGTCTCCTCGACAGGCTGTAATACTATGCAGGCTAAACAGCCCTCAAGATGGAATAAGCTTGAATGGAAAAATCCAAATTGGGTGCGGCAAATAATATCGCGCACATGGTGTCTGCTCACACATGGGATGCCACAACCCTCACCGATCCTAGTGAGCGTAGTGCTGTGCGCAACGCTGATAGGCATTTCAACCTCGGCCCTTGCGACGCCCCAACCCGCAACCATATCGGACACTCACAAACTAAAGCTATTGAAGAGCTCTGGTTCTGAATCTAGCGCTGGCACTGTAAGTGACACTGTCACCCTCCCTTATGAGCAGCATTTTTCTCCACCGACAACGTGGAACGCTAATGATGATCTGGTCATTGAAGGAAACAATCCTTCTGATCGCCAAGCTCTGCTGGTGATCCGACTGGACGATGTGAATTCCACCGGTTATTCCTCGCGCGTTAATGAAGAGCGTGATATCCCGCCAGGGCCATTTCGACTGCGCATCGCGCTGGCCTCGCTGCTGACAGCCGAAAAAAAACGCCCAAATCTGAGCCGCCTGACGGCCCTGTATCTGTTCACAGCGCAGCCACAAGGCATCACCCTGCAAAAGCTTTCGCTGCAACGAGGATTGCGTTTTTCCGATGAGATATTGGCTTGGGATTTCGGTGACAGCCAACGCGCCCCCTTCAGTGGCTTTACCCGCATCGGCCCACAAGACGCGCACTTGCAAGGACTCCCCACCGCCACCACCCGAAGCGGCAGCTTTGCGCCGTTTAATGACGGCTTACGTGGCGTGAATCAGATAAAAATTCCCCTTCCCGCAGGCCAATATCAGTTACGGCTGTGGAATCGCGATCCTGGCGAGTGGGAATTACTCCCCCATCCATTGGAGCGGCGCGTGCGCGTCAACGGCCAAGCCATTTGGGAGCAGCACCTAACACCGGAGCAATGGATAAAAGACATTTATCTGGCCGGTCGCAATCAAGAAGTACTGCCGGCATTCACAACGCAACCCCAGAGCATTACCAACACGCAAGAGGCGGCTGCACAACAACTGCTCCCAGAACAGCTGGGGAAATTGAGTACGCGTGTGACGCATCTAGGCGGCGATCTGACTATCGATTTGGAAGGCGATTCCCCTGATGCCCAGTACATCTCCGCGTTACTACTGTGGCCTGATACACTGCGGCCTGATGCATCACCAAACGCCGCCGATACGCCAATACCGGAGCAACAGCTGAACCAACGGCTGACGCAACTGTTTCATGAAAACTGGCATATTAACCCGCAGCCTCTCGCACCGGAGCAAGCCATTAGTTTAGCGCTACCGAGCCAAGATGTGACGCCAAACCAAGGGGCAAATTTAACCGCAGAAGCTGTAACCTTGTTAGGTAAGGTCGCCGGCAACAGTCATCTGAGTGTCGATCTCAAGCTAGATACGGCATCCTTGCCACACGCAGTTAACGCATCGCTGCACCTATCGCCGTTTGTCCCACCCGCTGCCCAAAATCAGGCTGACCGCGATACCTCCATAACCCCTTCAAACACCATCTTGCCCGCCGAGCTGCGCTGGGGGCAGTGGCACTGGGTACGCGAACCGGCACAAGGGTACCAACTACAAGCGTCCGCCAGTTATTTACGCACCGATTTGGATAGCGCTCCCCTTACACCGGCGACCCCCCGCTACCTGCATCTGGTCATTAGCGTACCGGAAGGAACGCCTGCCGGAGACTATCAGGCAACATTACAGCTGCAAATTGGCGAGCAGCGCTACACCTATCCATTGCAATTTCAGGTGCTCGCGCTGCAACTGCCGGATGTCCCAATCCCTGTTGGGGTATATTTGGATGCAGCGCCACATCTGAATTGGTTTGATGCAGAGCAAGCTACACGACAAAGCGCCTGCGATTTACGTTGGCTAGCCAATATAGGTCTTAGCATCCCTGCCCCCGCACTGGCCACACCAGATGATCAAAATACCGCGCGTTTTGAGCGCGATTTACGGGCCGCCATGCAGTCGAACCGCTATTTACCGCTGCTGGCCTACACCCCCTTAAAACGGCTGCGCGACAATCTGGGCGATAAAGCCGCCATCATGCATATCGCCGAAGTGGAGCGTGAGCATCCGCAGGTGCTAGCGTGGAGTTTGGCTGATGAAGCCGACAGCGGCCAAATCCCCAACCTGCTGAGCTTTGCCCAAGAACTACGCACGCGTGTGCCGGATATCCAACTGGCCGGCCAACTTAATCACCCCAGTCAAACGGCGCTACTGCCGGCCCTCTCACTGGTGCTGATCAATGACGGCTTTGGTGCTTCCGCGCACAACATCGCGCAATTGCAAAAAGAGGGAAAACAAGTTTGGCTGTATAACCTCGGCGCATCGCGGCTGGCGGCAGGCTTTTATCTGTGGCGCAGTGGCGCGCAAGGGTATCTGCAATGGCATGCCCGTATGCCAACCGCCGATCCGCTTAATCCTGTGGATGGGCGCGAAGCAGATTTTCAATTTTTGTATCCGTTGCTGAACGTTTGTACGTTACCGGATACCGATCGCAGCTTGTTTGCATTACTGGAAGGCACTGATGATCTGCGCTGGTTACATTGGCTCGATAGCCAAAGTCAGCATATGGAAGCGGCTCGATTACTGCGCGACAAAATTTGGCAACAGATCCCCGATACTTGGCAAGCCGCGCAGCAGCTCTCTCCAGCCCAATTGCAGCAGTGGCGGAGGGAGATTCAGCAGCTGGCCAACTAGATTCGCCAAATAATTGCTGAGCGATCACTTTATAATCACAAACTTTACATATAATGATTTACATATGTAAAACATAACGTTCTGTGCAATATATGTACACTGTGTTTATGTACTAAAAACTATGTACTACAAAAATGCACTACACGCAGGGATGATGCTTAACGTACAGATCACTCGCGCCAAACGGCATCACCGCGTTTAGCCATGAGCGAATTCAGCCGACTTATCGCAAGGACAGTGAAACCGTATGACCCGCCTGACGCAAACTGCAAGCTTGATGTTACTGCTGTGTCTGACAGGCTGCGCCGCCAGCACCAGCACATCGGGCGGCAAAGTCACTTTGGCTCAACTCGAAGCGCTGCGTGTTGGGCAGCAAGCCTATCGTCCAGCCTTTTCCGGCCACTATCCACAAAATGAAATTGCGCTGCCCACTGACACCGAAAAACAGCTGCATCAATTTTTAGCCCAGCAAGATCCGTCGGCCATTACCGTTTCGGTTGGTAATAGCGCCGGCGATCCACTGCAAAGTGCGCGTATCGCCCACCAGCGGCTCAAATATATTGAAAAAATGCTGGCCGCTCGGGCCATTGATGTCAGCCTGCAATACAAGCCTGATGCCGAGCCGGATAGCCTAAATATCGAGGTGGGCCGTGAATGACAATCTCTCCGTCTCTTTGTGCCTGATTTTTAATGGCGCATGGCGGCGGCGTTATCTGATTGCGATTCCCTTATTGCTGATGCCCATACTGGCAACACTGATAGGCTTGTTCACGCCCAAACAATACCATTCGCACACCACATTGCTGATTCAAGAAACCGCCAAACTGAATCCGTTTTTGGAAGACCTCTCGGTATCCACCAACCTTAAAGATCGCTTCGCGGCGCTCGATAGCCTGCTACACAGCCGGTATGTGTTACAACGCGTTATCGAGGATGCGAAATTACTGCCCAAAGATGCGCCACAAAGCGAATATGACAGCAAAATTAATCAGCTTTCTGCCGCCGTAACCTTAAGTTTGGTCGGTAGCGATCTGGTGCAATTAACATTCAAAACCCAGCAACCGCAAGACAGTGCTGTGATCTTACAAGCCATCAGCGAACGCTTTTTAGAAAACGTTCTGGCTCCTGAACAATCCTCCATCAGCGGCTCGGAAAAATTTCTCAAAGAGCAAATCACTAAACAAGAGATAGAGCTAAACAAGGCCGAGAAAAATCTGGCCGACTTTAAACGAAGCCAATCCGCGGAGCTGCCGGATTTGTACAGCGCCAACGTGAATCGCCTGCATGCGTTAAAAGATAAAGAAGAGGAAAAACGCACTCAACTGGCCGGTGCCAAAGCGGCACTGGCGGCGCTACAAACGGGAATATCGCAAGTCAATCCGGTGATCGCCAATCTGGAGCAGCAAATCGTTAATACCACCAATGAAATTGCCTTATTGCGTACCCGTTACACCGATTCACACAGCAAAATTCAAGCCGCGCTGTATCGCCTGCACCAACTCGAAGATGAGCGCCAAGCGCAGATGAACGCCATCCCCAAAATAGACAGTACCGACTTAAACCAACTGCTGAACTTATCGCAAAACAGCAACCGAGAACAAAGCAACGGCAACAACAAGAATGACACTTTGCTCGACTCCCAACTCAAAGAGCTGCAAAAAGCCGCCACCAGCGTCAAAGCGTTGCAAGAAGAGGTTAACAGTATCAACAAGCTGATCCGCGAATCAGAAGAGAGCGTAGGCAGTTTTGGTGATGTTGAGCGCCAAATGTCAGAGCTTGAGCGTAACTTACAGGTGCAACGCGAGCTATATCAGGATCTGCTGACACGCTATAAAAAAGCGCAGGTCACCGGCGCTCTCGGGCAATTTGAAAAAGGCGATCGGGTTAAAGTCATCGATCCGCCATTCATTCCGACCTCCCCGAGTACGCCGCCATTGATTGTCTTTATTTTGGCCGGGATCGTTGCCGGGCTGGGTATTGGGATAGGTTTTGCCGTCATCGCAGAAATTACCGACAGTACCGTGCAGCGTAGCGACAAGCTGACTATGCTGATAGGAGCGCCAGTATTAATACGAATTCCTTACAACAAGGAGATCGCTCACTATGCCAACCGGCCGGAGCAGAATCATCCAGATAGTTCAGCATCTCGCGCCGGGGGGCATTGAAACACTGGCGCTTGAATTGCACCGAACATTTCGGGAACAGCATGACAGCCTGCTGATAAGTCTCGAAGGCAATTACGCCAGTGCCAGCGCACATTGGCCACGGCTGACCGAATTTCAACACGAGCTGATCTTTTTAGACAAACAACCCGGTCTGCAACCGAGCTTACTGGCTCGCTTATATCGTTTGTTGCGCCAGCAAAAGCCGGATGTTGTACATACCCATCACATTGGCCCTTTACTGTATGGCGCATTGGCTGGGCGTTTGGCGAAAGTGCCTTGCTTAGTACATACCGAACATGATGCATGGCATCTGGAAAACCCCAAACGGCGCAAACTGGCCGCACTGTTATGTCAACTCGGCCACCCTCATTTGGTGGCCGATTCAGAGCAAGTCGCGTCTGCCATGCGCCAGTATCTACCGGGTTGTCAGCCCGAGGTAATTCTCAACGGAATTGATACTACGCGCTTTACCCCAGCCGACCATCACCGCCGAATAGCTGCCCGGCAGGCGCTACAATTACCTCTTGATGTCCCACTGATAGGCTGCGCCGCGCGGCTAGAGGCAGTGAAAGGCCACAGCAACTTGCTACAGGCACTCAGCCAATCACTCATACAGTGCCCATCGTTACATCTGGTACTCGCGGGCACCGGCTCACTCGATGCCGCCTTGCGTCAGCAAGCAGCCGCGTTGGGGTTGCACGATCGGGTGCACTTTGCCGGTTTGCTCAGTGACATGACCGCCTTTTACCACGCGCTTGATGGCTTTTGTCTGGCCTCACAAGCCGAAGGGCTACCCCTGTCGCCCTTAGAAGCACAGGCCTGCAACGTTCCGGTGGTACTGACCGATGTCGGTGGCTGCCGAGAATGTACCGAGCCATCTACCGGTCAACTGGTGCCTTACGGTGATATCCCAGCGCTGGCAGCGGCTTTACAACGCTGTGTCAGTCAGCCTGCAAGCACTGCGCCACGCCAGTTTGTTGAACGCCATGCCAGCTTAGCGAGCATGGCGGCACACTATCTGCGCCTATACCAAATTAGTGATACGTCAGGAGCACGCCTATGTGGAGCATAATTGCTGATGCACTGTTTGCCCTGCTGGCCTTTTTGATTGTCTATCATCATTTGCTCTATCCGTTGCTGCTGAAAAAACTCAGTCGCCGCAAGCGCTCACCTGCACCTGATATTCCGCAACGCCAATATCGCGAACAAGCCGGAGATAGCGATTTACCGGATATCACCCTGATCATTCCGGCCTACAACGAAGCGGCCAGTATCGCCGATAAGATCCGCAATCTGGCGTCGCAAGACTACCCTTCCGCGCACTTTAATGTGGAGATCCTGTGCGACGGCTGCACCGACAATACCGCAGATTTAGCCCGCTTGGCACACGCTGAGCCCGAATGTCGTTGGTTGCCGCTGACCATCCGTGCGTTTAGTACCAACCGCGGTAAAATTGCGGTGATTAACGAGGCAATTCAGCGCGTTAAAACACCGATTGTCGCTTTCAGCGATGTATCCGCTTTATTGCCCGTCGATACCTTGTTAACTGCTGCCGTGCATTTCCAACAACCGGATATTGGGGTCGTCGGGCCGGGCTACCGCATTTTAAATGCCGGTTCACAGGGCGAATCCCACTACTGGCAGTACCAAACCCAAATCAAACTCTCGGAATCAGCCTTAGGCTCGGTACTCGGCATGCACGGCGCTTGTTATTTTATCCGCCGCGAATGTTTAGAGCCTCTGCCGCCCGATACCATTAACGATGACTTTATCCTGCCTATGCTGGCGATCAGCAAAGGCTATCGCGCCGTGTACGAACCGCGCTGTCTCTCACTCGAGTTGGAAACCAGTGACAGCGCATTAGAATCGCGCCGTCGGCGGCGGATTGCGGCGGGCAATACCCAACAGCTATGGCGCTTGCGTCACCTACTCAACCCACGTTATCGCTGGGATGCATTTAATTTTTTCTCCGGCAAAGGGCTACGGGTCTTGATGCCGTTTTGCTTGGTGGGCGTATTTGTGATTTCACTGCTACGCGCGCCGCACTCGCTGTTTTTTTTATTGCTACTGATTGCACAACTTTGCGGCTATCTGACTATTATTATGGTTAACATGACACCTCGCTATGCATGGCCATCAATTGTCAAAAAAGTGCAGTATTTGGTGAATGGTCATTGGTATAACTTGATCGGAGCCTGTCGTTATCTGGCCGGGAAAGAAAAAGGCCGCTGGTCTCGTGCCGGCGAACAGGGAGAAAAATGATGGGACACTATATTCATCCTGTCACTGCACAAGCCAAACGCGCCATGGACATTCTTGGTGCACTGACCGGAATCATCCTGACATTACCGCTGTGGCCGCTGATTGCCTTAGCCATCAAATGGGAAAGTCCGGGGCCGGTGTTCTTCCGCCAGCAACGGGTCGGGCGCATTTATCCGGATTACATCGAATTTTTTTACATGATCAAGTTCCGCTCTATGCGTCAGGATGCGGAAACCAAGACCGGCGCCGTGTGGGCAACGAAAAATGATCCACGTGTCACCCGAGTGGGCAATTTCTTGCGTAAAACCCGATTAGATGAATTGCCACAATTTATCAATGTACTGCAAGGGGATATGTCCTTAATTGGCCCCCGCCCCGAACGTCCACAGTTTTGCCATAAATTGGAAGCTGCCATTCCCTTTTATGTGGAAAGAACCTACGGCATCGCTCCCGGCATTACCGGTTTGGCACAAGTCAGTCAGGGATACGATGAAACACTGGATGATGTAAGAAGCAAGCTGGCTTATGACCTCGCGTATTCACTGGCCCTCACCAGCCCGTGGAAATGGATCAAACTGGATCTCAATATTGTGTGGCGCACCCTGAAAGTCATGGTCGGGAAACGCGGACAATAACAAGGCAGGACAACACCATGAAACCGATGATGTATACCCTTAATAACTGGCAAGTGGTTACGCTGACCGGCGAGCTGGATGCGCTGTTTGTCAGCGAACATCGTGATGTATTTGAAACGCTAGCCGTGCGAGAAAGCAGTGTGTTGGCAGATCTGAGCGAGGTGCATTTTATTGATTCATCCGGCATTGGCGCGCTGGTGTTTTTATATAAGCGATTGAAAGCTAAAAATTATGATCTGGTACTGATTTGTGATAACGGTCAGCCACGAGAATTGCTTAAACTGCTGCATATCGATAACACCTTACACTGCTACAGCT
>SAMEA3387498__coassemble_1182_pt1 | contig 15607 bp, 16 predicted proteins | sample SAMEA3387498__metabat2_low_PE_007 | metagenome-assembled genome bin SAMEA3387498 (sample SAMEA3387498) | Felis catus | biome: Faeces | place: United Kingdom | collected 2012 | reverse complement strand
ACCCGCACTTCTGCGCCTTGCTCACGCAGACGGCGTACCAGCTCCACACATTTGTACGCCGCAATCCCGCCGCTGATCCCGAGCAGGACTCGTTTATTGGTTAATGCATTCATGGCCGATTTCCGCCTCTGGCAAATTGGCTACATCACGTTGACTCAATGCGGCACACTTTACCACATCCGTCGGTGTTTGCGCTTCGCCCGCCGGGCTTGCGCCGTGAAGCCGCGTACGCGGGCCGCTCTCTGGGCGCAAGTTGCGGTCAGTCTCGCAGCTTTTTGCCGCGGCGATCGCACACGCAGTCGAGATCTTCTACAACCTATCAGCGACCGATTACGGCCAGTATTAACCGTATATCGTCACGACGCGTATTTTCATCGATGCAGGGAATGCCACAGATGACGCATGTTCCATTAAAAGCATTGCCGATGGCCGAGCGACCACGGGAGAAATTATTACAACAGGGGGTCGGTGCGCTGAGCGATGCCGAGCTCTTGGCTATTTTCCTGCGCACCGGTATTCAAGGTTGTAACGCGGTCGAACTGGCGCGTCGGTTGTTACGCGATTTTGGTTCGCTGCGTGCTTTACTGGCGGCAGACCAACTGACGTTTTGCCGCCAGCACGGATTAGGTGAGGCCAAATATGTGCAGCTGCAGGCCAGTATCGAAATGTCACGCCGCTATTTGGCCGAGAAGTTGCAGCGCGACAGTGCGTTGAGTAGCCCGCAAGACACTCAGCAATATCTGCAAAGTTGCTTAAGCAGCCGTGAGCGCGAAATTTTTCTGGTCCTGTTTTTGGATAATCAGCATCGGGTGATCAAAAAAGAGGAGTTATTTGCCGGAACATTTAATAGCGCCACCGTGCATCCCCGTGAAATAATCAAAGCGGCACTGGCATGTAATGCGGCAGCACTGATTTTGGCGCATAACCATCCCTCTGGCGTTGCCGAGCCCAGTCGAGCTGATCGGCAAATTACGCGTCAGATTCAAGATGCCTGTGCATTGGTGGAGATCCGGGTGCTCGATCATGTGGTGGTTGGCACCGGTGAAACCGTTTCGTTTGCGGAGCGGGGGTGGATTTAGCGTAAATTAATAATAAAAAGAGCATGGAAAATTGCATGATTGATAATCAGCATCAGCCACACCCATATGATAAATCTCATATTCGTCTGTCATATATCACGCACTTTTACTGCAACCAAACCAATATTGACTCGGTTACCGAGCTACTGCGCCATTATGAGCAGTATGATCCGGCCTTGCTGGATGTGATTGAATTTGTGATTGTGGATGATGGTTCACCGGTTGAATACGAGATCCCGCAGCTGAATCTGAACATCACTTGGCTGCGTATCAATGAAGATATCCAGTGGAATCAGGCCGGTGCCCGCAATCTGGGGGTCACCTATGCGAAGTCCGATCGGATTGTACTGTCTGATTTAGACCATATTTTCCCGCCTGAAACACTGCATTATATGGCGTACCGTCGTCATCCGGGGCGCAGCTTTTTTAAAGTGTACCGAACCGATGAGCAGGGTCAGCGGCAGACCGGCCACTCTAATTTATTTTACATGTCACGCGCACGCTTCATGCGTTTTTTTGGCTATGACGAAGATTTTGCTGGTCACTATGGGGCGGAAGATTACCGCTTCGTGAAGTTTCAAAAGCACCACGGCTCGCGGCAACGTTATTTGCCGGCGCGGTATCGCTGTTTTGAGCGGCAAAAATTAAACCGCAAGACCTCCTACCACAGTTTGAACCGCAGTTTGGCCTACAATACGCCGGTGGATGCGCGTAAAAAGCAGGAAATTGAGCAACACGGACGGGAATTTGGCCACAGTCGACTGTTTTTAAATTTTACTTGGCACGTGAAAGCGGTATTCTTACGCCCAGCCCCAGTAAAGCCATCCCACAAATTGTGGAAGCATCTTTGGTGGTTTAGATACTTGTCGGGGTATCTTGCCCGTTAACGGCAGATCCTTTCTTGATCCTGAGGGTGACTGCCTCTTGAGCAATGGCAAGATATCTTGTACAATCCCCGACCTTTGAGAATCACGGGTAAGGCACGTTGCCTGACGAGGTAGCCTTAACCTAACGACGCTCGAGCTGATTTGATTTTTGGAGAATTGACATGTCCCGAGTATGCCAAGTAACTGGCAAGCGTCCGGCAGTCGGTAATAACCGCTCTCACGCGATGAATGCGACTCGTCGTCGCTTCCTGCCGAACCTGCACACTCATCGCTTTTGGGTAGAAAGCGAGAAACGTTTCGTATCCCTGCGTGTTTCCACCAAGGGTATGCGTATCATCGACAAAAAGGGTATTGAAGCTGTTCTTGCTGAACTGCGTGCCCGCGGTGAGAAAGTGTAAGGAGCTGACTCATGGCTAAAGGTATTCGTGAAAAGATCAAGTTGGTGTCTTCTGCCAACACTGGTCACTATTACACCACTACTAAAAACAAGCGCACTATGCCTGAAAAACTGGAACTGAAAAAGTTCGATCCAGTTGTTCGTCAGCACGTAGTGTACAAAGAAGCAAAAATTAAATAATTTTTCTTCTCTGACTTGTCAAAAACCCAGCTTCGGCTGGGTTTTTTTATGTCTGCGATTTGGCCTGCGTGGAACATTTGCGTGTGGCGTGCGCTTTATGGTGGGTTTGCTAAGATAGGGCGCATGTTGTTTGCACCTGTGTTATCCATACCGTGGATGATAAGTGGTCGCGTGAAAAAGGATCGTTGTGATGCCAGAGTTGCCGGAAGTCGAAACTAGCCGCCGCGGCATTTTGCCGCATGTTTTACAGCAAACCATTGTACAGGTGGTGGTACGGCAGCCGAAATTACGCTGGCCGGTGGCCCCTGAGATCATGGCATTGTCTGGCCTGTGCGTGACGGCAGTGGAGCGGCGAGCCAAATATCTGCTGTTGCAAATCAGTCAGCCTGCCACCTTGCAGGCGGTCGGGTGGATCATTATCCACTTGGGCATGTCGGGCAGTTTACGTGTGGTGCCGGCCGGTACGCCACCTGCGTTGCACGATCATGTGGATGTACAACTGAGCAATGGGCGGGTATTGCGGTATAACGATCCGCGCCGTTTTGGCTGTTGGTTGTGGAGTGAGACGCCGCTTTCACATGCATTATTGGCTAAATTGGGGCCAGAGCCGCTGAGTCCGGAATTTAATGCCGAGTATTTGTATCAGCGTAGCCGTAAACGGCGTACTGCACTGAAGGCGTGGTTGATGGACAATCAGGTAGTGGTCGGTGTGGGTAACATCTACGCCAATGAGGCCCTATTTCAATGCCGTTTGCATCCCATGTTACCGGCGCATTCGCTGACGTTGGCGCAATGTGAACAGTTGGTGAGCGTTATCAAGTCGGTGCTGACGCACTCGATTGAACAAGGTGGCACGACGCTGCGTGATTTTACCCAGCCCGATGGTCGCCCCGGTTACTTTGCGCAAACCTTACAAGTATATGGCCGCGCGGGTGAACCCTGCCGCGTGTGTGGTACCCCAATTGAAAGCATGCGGATCGGCCAGCGCAACAGTTTTTATTGTCCACATTGTCAGCCGACACCGGCGCAAGCGTCTGTAACGAAAGCGCCGCTCACTCAAGCATCGACAGCAAAATGATCTACAGAGAACGTCTTTACGGATAAGTGACCGCGTAGCTCGTGTGAGCGAGTTTATCGGTCATGTTAACGTCAGGTGGCGTTCAGACACATCTGGCACGCGGCGGAGCCAGTCATGCTCCGCCGTTGTGAGGTCGTTGTGGATTTAACGTGCAGGTGTTCGAGTATCGAGACGGCTTAGCGGTAAGTTTGTTTATGGCGCAGAACATCAAGGACGGCTGCCGGTACAAATTCGCTGACATCGCCGCCGTGTAAGGCGATTTCACGCACCAGAGTAGAAGAGATAAACGACCACTGTTCGCTCGGTGTGAGAAAAACGGTTTCCAACTCGGGCATCAAACGGCGATTCATATTGGCCAATTGATGCTCGTAATCAAAGTCGGTGACGCCACGCACGCCACGCAGTAGCACCGTTGCGTGCTGCGCTTTGGCCAAATCGACCAGCAAGCCTTTGAAGCCGATAACCGTCACATTGGGGAGTGCGGCTACAGACTGGCGCAGGAGTTCAACCCGCTCATCCAGCGTAAATAACGGTTGCTTGCTCGGGCTGGCCGCTACGGCCACGGTGACATGACCAAACAAGCGGCTGGCGCGTTGAATTAAATCCAGATGGCCATTGGTGACCGGATCAAAAGTGCCGGGATAGATAACGTTCACACTCATCATTTATTTCTCGCTACCAGACAAAGCGGTATCCAATAGAGTTAATAGTCGCGACAGCGCACCTTGATTTTGCTGCATGAAGGTGAGTGCTTGCTTACCTTGGCGGGCAGCCATTTCAGGCTGCTGCAAACGCTCGGTGACGGCTTGCTGTAAGCTACGCGCATCACTGACGCGTGTTAAGCCGCCGGCTTCTTCCAATTGCTGACAAATTTGCGCAAAGTTGAAGGTATGCGGCCCCATTAAGACCGGTAAGCCATAGGCGGCGGGTTCGAGCGGGTTATGTCCGCCGCGTTCAATCAGGCTTCCGCCGACAAAGGCCAGATCAGCCACGCCATATAGCACCATCATTTCGCCCATGGTATCACCTACCACTACTTGCGTTGTCGCCGTGACCGGCGCTTGGCTGCTGCGCGTGACACTTGAAAGTTGGTACTTACTCACTAACTCATGCACGGCAGCAAAGCGCTCGGGATGACGGGGAACTAAAATGAGCAGCAGATCTGGAAATGCAGCAAGCAGTGCTTGATGGGCTTGCAAGATCGCGCTTTCTTCGCCGTCATGGGTGCTGGCGGCAATCCATACGGGGCGCTGCGCCGCCCATTGTGCTCGTAGCGTGGAGGCGGCGTTTTGTTGCTCCGCAGTGACGCTGATATCAAACTTGATGCTGCCGGTTACGGTTAGTTGCGCCGCAGGCAGACCGAGCGCGATAAAGCGCTCACCATCGGCAGGTGTTTGTGCGGCGACATGGGCAATTCTGGGTAATAAGTGCGCCATAAAACGCCGGATTTTTCCGTAACCGCGGGCCGAACGTGCAGACAGCCGTGCGTTGGCAATCACTAACGGGATCCCGCGTCGGTGGGCATGCCAAATCATATTTGGCCACAGCTCGGTTTCCATCACGACGACTAATTTAGGTTGTAGATGACGATAAAAACGGCGCATGGCATCCGGTAAATCATACGGCAGGTACAGGTGCTGCACGCTGTCACCGAATGCTGCGCGGGCGCGCTCTGAGCCGGTCGGCGTCATGGTGGTGACTGTGATCGGCAATTGTGGGTAACGCTGCTGCAGCGCTCGGACTAAAGGGACTGCGGCCAGTGTTTCGCCGACCGATACCGAATGCAAAATAATGCCGTGTTGTGATACCGGAGTTCGGTACAGGGCATAGCGCTCGGTCCAGCGGCGGCGGTACGCCGGTGCTCGGCGACCACGCCACCACAGACGCAATCCAATCAGCGGCTGGAGCACATAGAGCAGCAAGGAATAGCAAAATCGGAGCATGGAGTACCTGTTGTTGGTGGCCGGGGTAAAAATGTCAGGGTGATCAATTATAAGGTACAATAAGCCACTGGGAAGGCGTGATTTATGCCTCAACCTCCGGTGCCTGCGTATCATGGGTACGAGTGGGTGTGCGTAACGTACGTGAGATAACATAACGATACGCCAGTATAGATAAGTAATAAAAGACAGGAACACCATGAAATTCAGCGGATTGGTCATCACCTTTAACGAAGAAAAAAATATTCAGGCCTGCTTGGCCTCGTTGCAGCAGGTGTGTGATGACATCGTGGTGGTGGACTCCGGCAGTCAGGACCGCACCTGTGAATTAGCGCGGGCCGCTGGTGCGACTGTGGTGACCAGCGTGCCGTTTCTCGGTGATGGGCCACAGCGTAGCCATGGCTTGCCGTTTTGTCAGCATGATTGGGTGATCAATCTGGATGCCGATGAACGTTTAGATGATGATCTCGTGGCCTATCTGCAGAGCACCGATGTGTCTGCGCTGGGTGTAGATGCGATAGAAAACCGCCGTAAGAACTATATTGGGCAACGGACAACGCCATATGCGGGTCAATATCCCGATTATATTTGCCGTATTTTTAACCGCACCCGCACTGATTTTTCACCGGTATTTACTCACACGCGCATTATGGCGCGTAACACGCGCAAGATTGATCAGCACGTAATCCATTATTCGTATGCCGATTATCAGGATATGTTTGCCCGTTGTGTCAAATACGGTCACTGGCAAGGGCGTACGCTGGCGGAGCGCGGTAAGCGGGTACAAGGCTGGCAGCCGGTGGTGCATGGGGTGTGGACGTTTATCCGTTTATACGTGATTAAGCGCGGTTTCTTAGCGGGGCTAGATGGTTTTTCTATCGCCAAAGCCAAAGCGGTGAGTTCGTACCTCAAATATGCCGTAGCGTGGGAATTACAGCAAACCGAGCAACAGACGAACAGATAAGATAGCGGCAGTCTTTTTGTCCATCTTCATGGCGTATTCATAGTGTAAAAAAACGGGGAGCATAGACGGATGCTCCCCGTTTTTTATGGAGTATCAGAAAAAACTCAACGCCAGTTTTGTACCTTTAGCACGCTAAATACTGCTCGCACGCTTGTGTGCGAGTGAACCGGCTAAGATCTACCGTGGATAAGTCTACCGGATGCGCCACAATTTCTCGCATCGCGTTAGCCAGTGCCGCAGCGGACATGTCGCTGGCCAGACCGCGCTGTAAGTCACCGACTAAAATCTCCTTTGGCCCGCCCGGACAAGGGGAGCTGATCACTTGCGTCTGGCAGGCGAGCGCTTCAACCAGCACGTTGCCAAACCCTTCACAATCGGAACTTAGCACTAAGGCGCGTGCGGCGCGCAGGTAGCGGTATGGGTTATCTTGAAAGCCCAGATAGCGTACTTTTTCGCGAATACCTAATTGCTCAGCTTGCTGGTTGATGGCTTGAACGGCCTCATCACTGCCGTTGCCCAGTAGCACCAGCGGTTGTGATAAACCACTTTGGGCATAAGCATCGAGCAATCGGTCGTGGCGTTTTTGTGGGTGCAAACGGCCGACATGCAGTAAGAAATCTTCGCCATCTAGTGGACAAGGCGCGGCGGCGTGCTGGCGGATGCTGTCTAAGTCAAACGGGTTGTAGATCACTTTTTGCGCGGCCGGTATCACCGCAAACTCTTGGCATAAGTCATCCAGCACTGCTTGGGAGACGGCGATTAACTGCTTATGTTGATAGGTTCTGGCCATGCGCCACCGCTTCCACCAACGGGCGAAGCCTTGCTTTCTCGCTAAATAAGAAATGGAGAGCATGTTATGGATACAAAACCATAATTGCTGCGGTTGTAAACTGCGGCAATGCGTGACCACCCGATCAGTTTTCGGCAAGTTGGAAAATACGCGATCAAAGTGTCCTAAATTTGTTTGTAGCTGGGTAATGGCATGATCCAGTTGCTTGGCGTGGCGGCGCAATTCACCAAGTTTGCGCAGTGGGCCGCGCGCCTGATCCGCCACGACCTGATAGTTAAGGCCTACGGGAAGAGAGTAGTGACACACATCGCGCAGGGAAATCAGCGTCACTTTATGCCCTTGCGCCAACATGCCTTCGGCTAAGGTCAGCACCACACGTTCGGCGCCGCCCCCCGGTAAGCCATCAATAATAAACAGAATATTCTGGTTCATTTATGTAGCAGCTCCCGGTACAAGTTGATCAGCTTTTCGGACATCTTTTGTGGTGAACAATCCAGTATTTGCTGGCGTGCGGCCTCACCCATGTTTGAGCCGAGCGCTCGCGGCGGTAATTGGCTGATGGCTTCTTGAATCGCGGCGGTATCCAACGCATCGGTCACAAAACCCTGTTGGCCGTTTTGAAGAAATTCGGCGCCACCACAATGCGTGCTGGTGATGACCGGTAAACCGCAGGCCATCGCCTCGAGGATCACGTTAGGGAACGGGTCATAGCGTGTTGGCAGTAACAATGCATCGGCTGCGTGGTAAAAAGCTAAGACATCGCGCTGCATACCGAAAAAGTGAACTTGATGCTCAAGGCCCAAGCTACGCGCGAGGGAGCGGTAACGTTGTTCGGCTTTGTCCTTACCTATCACCAACAGATGCCGTTGGCTGCCTTGTAGCGCGGCGATAGCGGTAGCGAGCCCTTTGCGTTCAAAGCCGGAGCCGACATAAATTAGATAGCTTGGCTCACTTGGCAGCCCTAAGTGGGCTAAGGCTTGTTGGCGTTGTAGCTCGGTGGCGGGCACGAAGCGCGTGCTATCAATGCCGTTGTAAATCACGTGGATTTTTTCATTCGCCACCCCAAAATCGGCCATAATTTCTCGTTTGACCATTTCGGCATTACAAATCACCGCTTGCAGCTCTGGAGCGGTGAACATCTCGCGCTCGGCCTGCAACACATAGCGATGATAGGGGTCGGCGTACAGCAGTTTGCCACGCCAGCCGGGCAGGGTACGACAACGCTGTTCTAGGTAACGACGATGGACGCCATCGCCTGCTCGGTATAAGCCACAACCGGGAATGCGCTCATGGCTTTGCACCAAATCAAAGCCTTGCTGTGTCCATAGCGCCCGCGCAGCATGGGCAAATCCACGTTCGCGGCTGATCCGGCCCCATTTTGGGGGATTGCAGATGTGAATGTGCCAGTTAGGATTGACGGTATCATTCCACTGGCGGGTGATCACATTCAGTTCGATGTTTTGTCCCGATAACGCGGTCAGGGCGCGTGCCACAAAGCGTTCAGCGCCGCCATCAGGACGGTATTTTTGCCGGACGAGGGCAAGGCGGAAATTATCCATGTAAAAGCTCTCTGGCTGCCTGGATCACATCTTGACTGGGGATCAGATCCAGATAACGTTGTTCGGTGTGGGTATCAATGCTGTCCGGATCTGGCAAGGTGCCGTAATCTCCGGCCCAGAAGACTTTCCCCTTGGCTTGCCACGGACGCCAAAAGTGTAGTTTAGTCGGTCCAAATAGGGCGATCAGCGGCGTTTGTAGCGCCGCGGCCATGTGCATTGGCACGGAATCAACACCGATAAACAGCGCGGCGCGGTCAATTAGGGCGGCGAGCTGAGGTAAGGTCAGTTGGCCGGAGAGGCTATTAGGTTGCCCCTGTCGGCACAGGGCTTGGATCTCCTGCACCATCTGCTGTTCACGGGCATCAGGACCACTGGTTAAAATAACAGCATAACCATCTTGCTGGAGCGCATCGATGACTTCGGCAAAGCGAGCATTTTGCCAACATTTAAAAAACCAGCGTGCAGAAGGCTGGATCACCACATACGGCTTATCAATCCCTAAGGCGTGGCAGCGTTCGACAACCTTGGCACTATCGGTAGGCGCATACGCCATGGTGACTTGTGCGTTCTGTGTGGGCAGTTGTAGTGGGGCCAAGATAGCCAGATTTTGCTCCACGGTGTGCATCTGCTGCAGTGGCTGGCAATCAATCAAAGTGGTGTGGCAGTGTGACCACAGCCAGCCACGACGTTTAGGCAGATCGAGGCCAATTCGCTGCGGCGCACCAGTCACGGCGGTCAGTATGGCACTGCGCCATTGATCGGCCAGATTAAGCACCAAATCGTAGCGTTGACGGCGCAGTTGGCGCAACAACGCGAACTCTTCCGCCTGTTGTCGACGAACACCCAATTTTTTCCATTGCCGATCAATGACCCGCAACGCATGAATGGCCGGATGTTGTGCCAACATAGGCTGGGTTTCGCTATACAGCAGTACATCTATTTGTGCAGACGGATAATTGTCGTGCAAGGTGTTGATGACCGGCGTCAGCAGTAGCATATCGCCATGGTGGCGCAGTTTGATCACCAAGATCCGCTCAATAGAGTCAGAATGAGCTTGGCGCGCAGATTCGGTCGTGTGTGCTGAGTTAGGCATGCAAAATCATCACTGTGAGACATGACAAAAAAGCGTAAACTAACGCTTTGTATGCGAGGCAACAGGCGTTGGCTCGTTGGTCACTATTGTGGCTTACTATACCATATAACCAGTTATACGGCGGTACGGTCCGCGCTTACTCCTGCGAGCATCCGAATGAACAAACCTTTTTTTATTATCACCATCGATACCGAAGGGGATAATTTGTGGCAGAACAGCCAGCAGATCACGACCAAAAATACCCACTATTTGCCACGCTTTCAGGCGTTGTGTGAAAAGTACGGGTTCAAGCCGGTCTATCTGACAAACTATGAAATGGCCTCGGATCCGGCCTATGTTGAGTTTGCCCGTGATGTGATCCGCCGGGGTCAAGGTGAGGTCGGGATGCACCTGCATGCTTGGAACAACCCGCCGTTGCAGCCATTGACCCGAGATGATCTGGTACATAAACCGTATTTGATTGAATATCCGCAAGATGTGATGCGCGCTAAGGTCGATGTGATGACCAAGCTCTTGGAAGATAACTTCCAGACCAAGATGCTGAGTCACCGCGCCGGCCGTTGGGCGTTTAATAGCTTCTATGCGCAGTTGTTGGTGGAGTACGGTTATCAAGTGGATTGTTCCGTCACACCACATGTCGATTGGCGTGGGGCGAAAGGCAATCCGCATGGGCAAGGGGGGACTGATTACCGCCATTTCCCCGCACATGCTTACTTCATGGATTTAACCCACATTGAACGTGCCGGTGATTCGCGTTTGCTGGAAGTGCCGATGAGCACCTGCTTGAAGCATCCTAGCTGGTATAACGTACTGAAAGGTGGATATGATCGTTTACGTGGTAAACGACGTGCGCCATCGGTCAGCTGGGTGAGGCCGCGCGGTGGTAATAGCGCTGAGATGCAGCGGGTGGCGAAAAAATACCTTAGCCAAGGCAGTGATTACGTGGAGTTTATGCTGCACTCTTCCGAGTTTATGCCTGGAGGTAGCCCAACGTTCAAAACCAAGCAGGATATCGAGCAGTTGTATCGCGATCTGGAAGAGACCTTTGCTTGGCTTGCACAGCGCACTCAAGGCGCCACGCTGGCGGAATATTACCAATATAAAACTGCCCGTTAACGGGCAGTTTTAGGCATGGTCGCGCTATTTTAATTGTCTGCGGCAAGATAAGTCTGGCCGTTTAGCGGCCGGCTAGGCTGCGCAAGCGTTGTAGCAGAGCCGTGGATAATTCAGCAAAACTACGGCTATGTTGCGCGTGTTGCTGCGCTGCACGTGACATTTCTGCGTAACGTTGCGGATTCTCGCATAAGTACAATACCGCTTGTGCGATTTGCTGCGGAGCCAACATGGTTGGTGCGGTTAAACAATCCAGATCTGGGCGATACACCAACGGTGAAAATACGGTTGAAGCCCCTGTTAGCGCCGCATATTGTTCGACACTTAATTCTGGGCTCAAGCACAGTCCTGTGCGTTCATGGAGTACGACCTCTGGCAGGCCATCGACATAACTGGTGATGGTTGGTAACCCATAAGCTCCCGCTTCCAGTGCCGCTAATGGCCCTGTCTCATGCATTGACGGGCACACATACACATCCAGTTGGCGGTAAAAGCTCGCCATATCATCTACATGACCGAGTAGGGTGACTTGCTCACTGATACCCAACGCCGCGATGGTTTGCTCCAGATAATCTCTTTCTGGGCCATCACCTGCAATATAACAATGACAAGGCTTACCGAGTTTATTCAGCTCTACGACGGTGAACAGTAATAGACCAAGACATTTGAGCGGAACCATTCGCCCTGCGCTACCAAAGATGAGAGGTTTACCGGACTGCAATGGCTTGATGGGTTGCATAGCGGGTAGTAAACGTGGCGCGTTAAACTCAACGTCAATCGGCACTGATACCTTATGTTTGAGCTCCAACATCCTTTTGGCGGCATGAGAGACGGCAATGCAATGATCGACGTGGGCAAAAAAGCGCTGAGGTAGCGTTGGACGATGTTGATACCATGACATGCCATGCTCATAGTAAACCACGGGGCAGGGCAAATAGCGCTGCACCTGTTTGGCAGATAGATGCCACTCAGTGAACTGATTCCAGACTAAAATTACATCCGGCTGAATATCATGGATCATGCGTAGTCGATTCCAGGCACGAAACAGTTTTGGCCGGTTAGGTAATTTCAGAAATGACAGACGCTTAATATCTTGCACCTGCAGCGCTGCTTGGGTGGCTAAGCGTGGCTGTAAGGGCTCTGCAATCGCGGCATGATCCATTAAGACCGAGTGCCGCACCGCGCCCAGGGCGGCAGGCTGTCGGACAAAGTCACAAAACATTGTCTCAACCCCACCGACTTTACGTAGGTCGATCAGGTGCAAGATGTGCAAGGTATCAGAAGGCGTGCGGCTCATCGTTGCAGCGTGTCCTGATAAAAGTTAACCATCTCCTGCATCATATAATCGAAGGTCATAAATTGCTGAGCATGCTGCAAGGCATGTTGCTGGAGTTCAGTTTTCAGTGACGGATTTTCTACTAGGCGCTCGATAGCATGTGCTAGCGCATTGGCATCGCGTGGTGGGCAGAGTAGACCAGTTTTTTCATGCTGGATCATTTCTGGCAGCCCGCCGGTGGTGGTGGCAACGATATTCTTTTGCATAAAGAAGGCTTGCGCGACCAAGCGGGTTTGCGCTTCGGTGGCTACCGAGGCAATCACCACGATATCGGCTAACGCTAGGTAGTTTTCAATATCATTGTGATAACCGAGGAAACGAATTTGTTGCCCCAGATAAGGTTGAGCAGCGGCCAGTACTTGCGCTTTAAATTCTGCCGTTTGACCGGTTGCCTCACCCACTTGGATACAGGTCAGGGGGAGCCCTTTATCTAGCAGGGTTTTACAGGCGTCGATGTAATAGTTCTGCCCTTTATCCGGGCGGATCATACCGATGTTGGCAATTATCATATGCTCGGCAGGAATACCCAGTTCGCGGCGCAGAGCTTGGCTATCAAGCGAGGCAGTAAATCGCGCAGGATCTACGCCGGCAGGGGCGACCAGCGTCTTATCACGATTCGGGATCCCAAGCTCCTCTAGCATATCCTGAATTTTTTTTGCGGTGGTAATGATGCCGTGGTTGCCATGCCGCCAAACCAACCCGTGTAATCCGGACGTTTTAATGGGGTCAGTGACATGTCGTGAACGGATCACTTTAATGCCGCTTAATGCCTTGACCAACGCACCATAGACACTGTCTCGGCTGCCGTGACAGTCTAAGAGTTGGATCTGATTTTGTTTGAGGAATTGCAGCAGACTTTTTAAGGTACTCGGATGTACCGAACCCCGCACGCGCAATTCAAACACGGGCAAGTTTTTTTCGCGCGCTTTTTTAATGATCGCCGCACCTGGACGGGCAACAATCCATGTTGGATGACCATGCTGGTTCAGCCATTCGGTCTGTTCTACGATCCGTAATTCCTGACCACCCCAATCCATGGAGGTTTCAAAGTGAGCTATTTTCATATCAAAAATTCTTGATTGTGCTGATAAGAAGAGAACGGAAATTATCTATATTGAACAGATGGTGAGCTCTCTTGGCGGCATGTTCACTAAAGCTGGCTAATGTTCGTGGATCCAAGGACTGGATTTTTTCTGCCGCCGCGACGGGTGACATTAAACGAGCTTTATCGATACGATCATTGTCCGGGTAGTAAATGACATTATTAAACGGTGCAGCCATACCGGTTTGTTGGCAATAATCATCTTGATCCAGTAGCGCTGGGATACAATATCCAGTAACACCATTTTCCACAATTTCTGGTTGCCCATCAATATTACTGGCGATCACCGGCACACCATATGACATGGCTTCGATACATGACAAACTACAGGTTTCATGTGCCGATGGGCTGATGTACAGATTAATGTCTTGGTAAAATGAGGCCATATCCCTCACAAAACCACGAAATTCAAATTGTGCGGATAAGTTTTTCTTTTTAATTAAGGCTTCCAATACAGGCCGCTCTTCGCCATCGCCCGCGAGTATAAAGCGAGCATGGATGTTGCGCTGATTTAATTGTTCGGCAATCAGAGGCAATATACCTAAGGCTTTGAGTGGTGTTAGCCGTGCTGCACATCCAATCACTAATTCAGTCATTGATTCCGAATGTTGTTTTGGGTGCGCTAGGTTGTGCGGTGGCATCTTTACGCCATTGAGGACCACCGCAATGTTACCGTTAGGTGAAAATCGATGTTGCAAAATTTTCTTTGACGCAAGAGAAACACTGATACAGCCATCAACTTCATGGAAAAAACGGCGAACTTTTGCGTTGTCATTCAACTCCCATGCCGCGCCATGGTCATAATAAATCGCTTTGATATCATCAGGTTTGTCAGCTAAAGAAACTATTTGATTCCAAATCACAACATGACTTGGGTTGAGTTTTTTTATCTTATGCCATAAGGCTTTTTTCCTTAAAAATGCAGGATATTGCCAAGGCTTATGTTGGATAATTCGCGTGGCATAACATACCTCGGTATCAAATTGTGCTAACGCAGGGTTTATCTGGTTGCTGGTATTAATAATGGTGTGTTGTGCATCCTGATTAAATAAAAAATTATCAGATAGCAATCTCTCCACACCACCAAAATCGCTCAAATTTACCACGTGAACAATGTTTTTTTTCATAATGTCACCTTATGGCTTTGTTTCATCGCGGGGATGAGTGCTAGTGGGAACCAGAGTAGCAACCAGATTTCTCGAGGGTGATAAATATAGAGGTAACCTTGAGTCGAGCAAAAAATTAGGCTGAAAACTAAAATGGCGAGCGGTAGTTTATCCTTAATGAAAACCGAAACAGCGTCCAGAGTCAACTTGGCAACCAATGCTATAAAGGATAATGCACCAATAAAGCCAGTGTAGTATAAAATGCTCATGTAAACACTGTGCGGATTATTATAGGTGATATTCCTTGGTGCAAAATAATGTGCGAATGTGTTGTTATAGCCAAAACCTAGCAAGAGGTGATGTTCAATAACTTGCTTCAATGTATAAATCCATGTGAATATTCTTGGCGTTGGCGCACCATCTACAGCGTCTCGAGAGAGTAATTCTGGATAAAATTGTACTATAGCAGCAAATACAACGAGTGCTGATAGTAAAATAGTGAATGCGTGTTTTTTGTTTTTTAATGATAGGATGAAAAGACCAATAAATAGCCCGATCAAAGGAGTTCTACTTTGGCTTAAAAATACACCCAGCAATGAGATTACGCCAAGGGATATGTAAAGCAATTTTCTTAGGCGATTAGTTTCCTCGGTGAAAAGATAATAACTGAACAAAACCGATAGGCAAAGAATTCCGGCATAGTCAATAGTGTTGGTTGGCCCAAACTCAGCGTAGAACCTAGCTTCGACAGGGTTATGGCTATAAAAAAGATAACCATTGATAAACACAAATGCCGCACTGGTAATGGCAAAAAGTTTTAGTATTAAATTTTTATTAAGAAGGATTGCTTTGAATTGATAGATTATCAGAAAAAACAAAAGAATATAGAGCGAGTGTTGCATGGTTCGAAGTAAATCTTGAGCATGATCGGACCATAGCATCGATATGCTGTTAATGGCTAAAAAAGGAATGAGATATAGGGC
>SAMEA3387498__coassemble_1150_pt1 | contig 16327 bp, 15 predicted proteins | sample SAMEA3387498__metabat2_low_PE_007 | metagenome-assembled genome bin SAMEA3387498 (sample SAMEA3387498) | Felis catus | biome: Faeces | place: United Kingdom | collected 2012 | reverse complement strand
CTAACGCCATCCCGGCTAAAGCGCCAGCATAACCGCCCAGCCAGAAACACAGGCAGTACGCCACCACACCAATTACGCTACCGGCAATCAGCGCCAGCGCATTGCCCATCGCGTCGCGCTGGCCTTTGAGGATCGCCAGCAGCAAGTTGGCGTAGGCGATCCCCATTTGAATCAAGCCCACCGCGCGGATCACCGGCACAAAATCGGTGTGATCGAATAAAGCGCGGCTAATCGGGCCAGCACCGAGTACAAACACCAATGCCAACAGCGATGAGGAAAGTAAGGTGATCGCCGAGGCCGTGCCCAATAAGCTGCGCAGTCGCGCGGGCTCTTGGTGGAACTCGGCCACGTACTTGGTCACGCCATTAAAAATACCGGCGCCGGACAACACGCCCAGCACCGTCACCATGGTCATGAAGTTACCGGCCTGGCCAACCCCTTGCGGGCCGAACGATACGGCCAGTAACTTGACCACTAACAGCCCGACCCCAATCTTGACCAGGGTCGAGGCTGCGGTCCATACCGAAGCTTTAGCTAACGACATAATCAGGCAAAGAAGTTCAGTATCGTCTGGATCACGGTACGCTGCGTCAACTCATCCATGTTGTAGAACAGCGGCAAACGCACTAAGCGCTCGCTTTCCGCCGTGGTGAACTGATCCGCGCCATGCATCACACCGAATTTCTCGCCCGCCGGGCAAGCATGCAGTGGGATATAGTGGAACACGGTCATGATTTCAGCTTCTTTCATAAAGCTGATAAAGGCACTGCGATCATCGATATCACGCAGTTTGATATAGAACATGTGTGCGTTATGCGCGCAGTCGGCGGGATGGCTTGGCAACTCGATACGGCCAGCCTCTGCCAGCGGCGTTAAGGCATCAAAATAGGTCTGCCACAACTTCAAGCGACGCTGATTGATACGCTCCGCGGCTTCCAACTGCGACCACAGATAAGCCGCCTGCAGATCGGACATCAAATAGCTCGAGCCGATGTCACGCCACGTGTATTTGTCTACCTGACCACGGAAGAATTGACTGCGGTTGGTGCCTTTCTCACGAATAATCTCAGCGCGCTCAATCAGCGCCGGATCATTGATTAAGGTCGCCCCACCTTCACCGCCTGCGGTGTAGTTTTTGGTTTCATGGAAGCTGTAGCAACCAATGTGACCGATGGTGCCCAGCGCACGCCCTTTGTAAGTCGACATCACGCCTTGCGCCGCATCTTCGACAACCCACAGGTCATATTTTTCCGCCAGCGCCATGATGGTATCCATCTCGCACGCCACACCGGCATAGTGCACCGGCACAATCGCCTTAGTACGCTCGGTGATGGCCGCTTCAATCTTGCGCTCATCGATATTCATAGTATCGGGGCGCAGATCGACAAACACCACCTTGGCGCCACGCAGCACGAAAGCATTGGCAGTCGACACAAAGGTGAAGCTTGGCATGATCACCTCATCCCCCGGCTGGATATCCAGCAGGATGGCGGCCATCTCCAGTGAGGCTGTACAGGACGGAGTCAGTAACACTTTGGCGCTGCCAAAATGCTGCTCCATCCACTGCTGGCAGCGGCGAGTAAAGGCGCCGTCACCACACAGCTTACCGCTGCCCATGGCAGCCTGCATATACTCCAACTCCGTGCCGACAACCGGCGGGGCATTAAATGGGATCATGCTTATCACCTGTAAAACCAATACGCAGTGTCGGTTATAACGGCACCGCTGCGAATATAAAGACGTAAGGCCGCCACATTACCGGTTTGTGTTGCCACCCGCAGGGTAGAAATCCCTTGCGTCTGGCACCAGTTTTGCGCCGCCCACATCAACTGTTGGCCCACACCACGCCCAGCACAAGCAGGCATCGCGGCTAAAAGGCCGATCCGAGCCTGCTGCTGGCCCAGATCGCGCAGGGTTACAAACCCCAGAATCTGTTCATCCTGCTCAATCAGCAGGCATTGATGATCGAACGTGCCACGAATCGCTTTTTCGATCCATTCAGCGTAAAAACGGCCACTGTCGCTGGCTTGATACCAAGGCGCGCGAAAACGGCTATGAGCAAAGGTCTGCGCCGCTGCACTGCGCAGCAGCGCAATGTCAGCCTCGGTGGCAACGCGGCAGCGCCAACCACTCGGCAGCGCGTGCGCCGGTAAGGAAGCGGGCAAGCTCAGCGCCAGATCCACTTCCCCTTCCGCCAACTGAAAGCCCAAGCGTGCCAAGCCATCAGCCAAATCCAGACGCGCCGCCGGCACTTTGGCTTGTACCAGTACATACGGCTGTAAATCTGCCGTTTGTACCGGCGCGGCCAGCTCATCCCACACCAATTTGGCACTGGAGAGTGCGAAAAAGGCGCTTTCCCAGCCTAATGGCTCAATATTGGCGTGGACGGACATGCAGCAAGGTCTTCAGATATTGACCGTAACCGGTCTTGGCTTGCGCCTGTGCGGCAGCAGCCACTTGTTCGTCACTCAGCCAGCCATTGCGCCAAGCGATTTCTTCCAAGCAAGCTACTTTGAAGCCCTGACGTTTTTCCACGGTCTGCACAAAGGTGCTAGCTTCAATCAGGCTGTCATGAGTGCCGGTATCTAACCACGCAAAACCACGGCCCAGCAATTCCACCTTAAGCTGCCCTTTTTGCAGGTACATCTCGTTTAAGGTGGTGATTTCCAGCTCGCCGCGGTGCGATGGTTTGACCTGCTTGGCCAGCTCGACCACTTGGTTGTCGTAGAAATACAGGCCGGTCACCGCCCAATTAGATTTGGGTTGAGCCGGTTTTTCTTCGATCGACAGTGCATTGAAGTCGTCATCAAACTCCACCACTCCGAAACGTTCCGGATCCATCACCTGATAGCCAAACACTGTTGCGCCGCTGGTACGCGACGCCACCACTTTCAGCTTGTCACTGAAATATTGGCCAAAGAAGATGTTGTCCCCCAGCACTAAGCACACACTGTCATCACCGATGAACTCTTCACCGATAATAAACGCCTGCGCCAGACCATCCGGACTAGGCTGGATGGCATACTGCAGGTTAATGCCAAAGTCGCTACCGTCCCCCAGCAAACGCTGAAACGCGGCCTGATCATCGGGTGTGGTGATAATCAGGATGTCACGGATCCCGCTGAGCATCAGTACTGACAGCGGGTAGTAAATCATGGGCTTGTCATACACCGGCAGCATCTGCTTGGAGACGCCGCGGGTGAGCGGATACAGGCGAGTACCGGAGCCACCCGCCAGAATAATACCTTTCATGCTCAGGCTCCTAAGCCAAGGCGCTCTCCGGCATACGAGCCGTCTTGCACTCGGCGCCACCAAGTTTCATTTTCCAGATACCAGATCACGGTTTTGCGGATCCCGCTTTCGAACGTTTCTTGCGGTACCCAACCCAGATCATGGGCGATCTTCGATGCATCGATCGCATAGCGCAGATCATGTCCTGGACGATCCGCCACATAAGTGATCAGATCGCGATAGTGCACCACACCGGCCGGCTTGTTCGGCACCAGCTCTTCCAACAAGTCACACAGGGTGTGCACCACGTCGATATTCTTGCGCTCGTTGTGACCGCCAATGTTGTAGGTCTCACCGACCGCACCTTCCGTTGCCACTTTCACCAGCGCACGAGCATGATCTTCCACGTACAGCCAATCACGGATCTGCTCCCCCTTGCCATACACTGGCAATGGCTTCCCGGCTAATGCATTTAAAATCATCAGCGGGATCAGCTTTTCTGGGAAATGGAAAGGACCATAGTTATTCGAGCAGTTGGTGATCAGCGTTGGCAAACCGTAGGTGCGACGCCACGCGCGGACCAGATGATCACTGGACGCTTTAGAGGCCGAATACGGGCTGCTTGGTGCGTACGGCGTGGTTTCGGTAAACAGCGAATCAGGACCTTCCAGATCGCCATACACCTCATCGGTAGAGATATGGTGGAAACGAAACGCCGCTTTCGCCTGTGGCTCCAGCGTATTCCAGTAGTTACGCGCCGCTTCCAACAGGGTATAAGTGCCGATAATGTTGGTTTCGATAAACGCTGCCGGACCATCAATCGAGCGATCGACATGGCTTTCCGCCGCCAGATGCATCACGACATCTGGGCGATACTGGGCAAAAATACGCTCCATCGCGCTGCGATCGCAGATGTCTGCCTGCTCGAACTGATAGCGCGGGCTATCGCTGACACTGTTCAGTGATTCCAGATTGCCGGCATAGGTCAGCTTATCCAGATTGACCACGTGATACGGAGTATCTTGAATAATGTGGCGTACTACCGCCGAACCGATAAAGCCTGCACCACCGGTCACCAGAATCGTTTTCACCGCCATACTCCCTTAGTATCTACAACCCAGCTCTGTGTCACTTGAGCAGGAGAAATGGCCTTGAACTGCTGATGGTCGACCAACAGCACCAGTACATCGGCCTGCGCCAGCGCCTGCTCGGTCGACACCAACTCAACTTTGCCATGCAGCTTTTTCGGCAGCTCATGCACGTTTGGCTCCACCGCCAATACCTGACCGGCATGCCAATCGGCGATCAGCTGGGTAATCTCCATCGCTGGGCTTTCACGCAGGTCATCAATATCCGGCTTAAATGCCAGACCCAGACACGCAACCTTCACATCTTGCGCACGCTTACCGGTCGCGGTCAGGCACTCGGCTACCGCCAGTTTAGTTTTTTCCACCACCCAATGCGGCTTGCCGTCATTCACTTCACGGGCCGCACGAATGAGGCGCGCCTCTTCTGGGTTTTGCGCCACGATAAACCATGGGTCAACCGCGATGCAGTGACCGCCAACACCCGGGCCTGGCAGCAGGATATTCACGCGCGGATGGCGGTTAGCCAAACGGATCAGCTCCCACACGTTGATGCCTTGCTTATCACAGATCAGCGACAGCTCATTGGCAAACGCGATGTTGACATCACGGAAGCTGTTTTCGGTCAGCTTACACATCTCGGCGGTACGGGAGTTGGTGATCACGCACTCACCTTTTACGAAGGTCTTGTACAGGCTCGCGGCACGCTCAGAGCAGCGCGGCGTCATCCCGCCAATCACGCGATCGTTTTGAATCAGCTCCACCATCACTTTGCCTGGCAGTACGCGCTCAGGGCAGTAGGCGATGTTCACATCGGCCGCTTCACCGGCTTGTGGCGGGAAGCTTAAATCGCTGCGCGCATCCATCAGCCACTGCGCCATCTGCTCCGTTGCGGTTACCGGAGAGGTGGATTCCAAGATCACCAAATCGCCTTTTTTCAGCACCGGCGCAATCGACTTGGCCGCCGCTTCGACATAGGCCAGATCCGGCTCGTAATCACCTTTGAACGGGGTTGGTACCGCAATTAAAAACGCGTCCGCTGATTGTGGCTGGGTGCTGGCTCGCAGGAAACCACCCTCCACGGCAGCTTTCACTGCCAGATCCAAATCCGGCTCCACAATGTGGATTTTGCCCTGATTGATGGTATCAACGGCATGCTGATTGATATCAATACCGATCACCTTTTTCTTGGCAGACGCAAATGCCGCCGCCGTTGGCAGACCGATATATCCCAAACCGATAACTGAAATGGTGTCAAAGCTCATGACTGGTCACCTGAATTAATCTTCAATGCTTCAAGAATTTGCGCGCAAGCCTGCCCGTTACCGTACGGGTTATGAGCACGGCTCATGCGGTGGTATTCATCATGGTCGGTCAGCAGACGTGATACTTCGCTGACGATCGTTTCAACTTTTGTCCCCACCAAACGCACCGTGCCGGCATCTACCGCTTCCGGGCGTTCGGTCGTATCCCGCAGCACCAATACCGGCTTGCCCAATGACGGCGCTTCTTCTTGAATCCCACCGGAGTCGGTCAGGATCAGATAAGCACGGTTCATCAGGTAGACAAACGGTAGGTAATCTTGCGGGTCAATCAGGATCACGTTGTCGATGCCACGCAAAATGCGGTTCACCGGCTCACGGACATTCGGGTTTAGGTGCATCGGATAGAGAATTTGCGCCTCTGGATGCTGACGTGCAATCTCGGCCAGTGCATTACAGATCCGCTCAAATCCACCGCCAAAGCTTTCACGGCGATGACCGGTGACCAGTATCAGTTTCTTATCGTCTTGCAAGAACGGATAACGCGCTTCGATGCTGGCCAACAGCGCAGTATCTTGCTGCAGCTTATTGCGCACCCAGAACAGGGCATCAATCACTGTATTGCCGGTGACGAAAATATGCGCATCGGGAATATGCTCTTGCAGCAGGTTGTGACGCGAGGTTTCGGTCGGGGCAAAATGGAAACGGGCCAGATGGCCGGTCAGTTTACGGTTGCCCTCTTCCGGCCACGGTGAGTACAGGTTACCGGTACGCAGACCGGCTTCCACGTGTCCCACTGGGATTTGCTGATAAAAGGCGGCCAAGCTGGCCGCCATCGTGGTGGTGGTATCACCATGCACCAACACCACATCTGGATTGAATTCATTCAATACCGGCTTCAGGCCTTCCAGAATACGACAGGTGATCTCGGTCAGGCCCTGACCGGGACGCATGATGTTGAGATCATAATCCGGTACGATCTCGAACAAGTGCAATACCTGATCCAGCATCTCGCGATGCTGCGCGGTGACACAAACTTTAGACTCAAATTCAGGATGTTGAGCCAGCGCGTGGACCAGCGGCGCCATTTTAATAGCTTCTGGACGGGTACCGAAAACGGTCAACACTTTCACAGCAATACTCTTTTGGTTGTCAGAGGATCTCACCACACACGTAGTCAGATCCGACATCAGGAGTACCGGACAGCCGGCGCTCCAGCCTTCTTACGCAACAAATTAACGGGCAGCAATCCGCCGACCAATCGCAATCCCAGCACCGGTCATGCCACCAATTACACCCCACAGGATCAACAAGAACAGACGACGCGGCTTATCACGATTCACCGGCTCGACCGGAGTGCGCAGATAACGGAAGGTCTGAATGTTCTGATCCAGTTTCGGTGCAATGGCTAACGCAGCCAGTACCGCTTTATTCTGGGCATAATCCACATCGAAGTTAGCCGCTTGCATGGCTTCATCGGCGGTGGTTTTGCCATCTTGCTCGCGTTGCAACAGCGCTTTATTCACTGACTCTTGACGCGAAACCAGTGCTTTCACGGATTGCAGCCGCGAAGCCCAACGGCCCGCCAAATTGGCATCCAGCGCCGCCACCGCGCGCGCATTGGCAAACGCGATGTATTGCTTGAGTAAGTTACTGGCATCAGCTGCAGTTTCCGCGCTCAAACGAATGCTGTCGAACGGAGTTTTCTTGTCATCTTTGGCCGTGAAGGTGATGTCGTTGATCAGATCATCGAGCAATTGGCCATCGGCACGTGCGTTGCCTTCAGTGCGGCTGCGGTAGTAATCGGTCTGCAACCAAAAATCACGACGGGTATCGTAGGAGCCCAGCTGCATGCGCAGCTCGTCATACGCTTCGTCTTGCACCGGTGGCAAGGTGACGTTGGCGGTATCCTGCACATCCAGTCCGCGCAGGAACTGCTGCTGCGCAAAATAGCTGCCCAGCTGCGTGGTCAATGGACGGTCCGTCATCGCGTTAGCGCTCCACTCCTCTTTCACCACATAGGAGTAAACCAACGCCAGCGCAGCAAACAGAACACCGGTACCGATGATCCACGCTTTACCTGACCACAAAATACGAAACAAGCCACGGATATCCAGTTCGTTATCCACAGTGCTATGTGTCTGTTCTGATACTTGCTTTATCACGGCGCTATAATCCTCGAATGGCGCAAAAACCCGTACACCTTAGAAATGCCGACCTACCCAGACTTTCAACCGGCGACGCATACGACGAACAAACCGGGTGGCAACCCACGCACGGCTGATACAGTATCCATAAACGATAAAGGTCACTAAAAACGCGGCCAACATCACCCACTCCGGCCAACCTAGCCACTCCCCCATGATGCCAAATGCCGCCAGTGCAGCAGCCAGACCGGTGATCAGCAAAAACGCTTGGCCGGAGGTAAAACCGGCGCGCATCACCATATGGTGAATATGCTGACGGTCAGGGGAAAACGGGCTTTGACCCTTTTTAATGCGGCGATAGGTGATGGTGATCATGTCCATCAAGGGAATGGCGATCACCCACAACGCGGTGACCGGATTGAGCGGATGGCCTTGCCCTTGAGTACTTTGCAGCAACAACCACACCACGGTAAAACCAATCACGGTACTGCCGGCATCACCCATAAAGACTTTGAATTTGCGCCCCCACGGGATCCCGAGGTTAAGCAAAATATAGGGCAGAGTGGCGGCAATGATGGCAAAGCACCACAGCGCCAAATCAGGTTGCTTGTCGAGGACAAACAAAACCCCGAGTGAGCCAAACGTCACGCAGGATAAACCGCCCAGCAAGCCATCGATGCCGTCGACCATATTGAACGCATTGATCGCCGCCAACACCGCCAGCAGCGTCAGGACATAGCCGAATGGCCCCAGCACCAGCTCCCACGGACCAAAAATTTGGCCGAGACTGTTCAGATACAAGCCACCTGCGGTCATCATAATGATGGCGATAGTCGCCTGCACACAGGCGCGAATTTTTACGCTGATATCAAACCGGTCATCTAAAATACCGACCACCAGTAATACGCCAGCACACAACAGGTATAAACCCGGCTGACGCAAATTATTCCAGTGCTGGATGAAAAAGAAGGCCATCCCAGCGAACACCGAAATACCGCCCACCAGCGGGATCAACCCATGGTGCAATTTACGGTAATTAGGTTTGTCCACCAGGCCCACTTTGCGTGCCACTTTGCGCGCGACAAACAGTGAAGCCAGTGAAAACAGAAATACAAAGAAAAGATCACTACTCATAATGAGCACGTCACTGCGAATAAAGTCCACCATCCATAGCCCTTGAGTGAGGTGCGCACCTGCACCCGATAAACTATTACTGCCATATAGACAAAAATGACGTTATGCCGCAATCATTCGGCCGGAATTACATCAGTTACTCCGCCAGCCTGAGAGCTTTTACCGCCCTTTGTCACAGGTCAGTCCATTCATATTACCGTGAATTTGAGCCATGCGAAACGCGTCGCCGATCAGCGACAACCCCGTGTGCTAAAAGCAAAATTTGGCGACCAGAAAGCAAAAAAGCGTCGCCCGAAGGCGACGCTTTTTTCATGTGACGTGATCTTTATCAGACCGAATTATGAACGCTTCATCATGTCGAAGAATTCATCGTTGGTCTTGGTCATCGCCAGCTTGTTGATCAGGAACTCCATCGCATCAATCTCACCCATTGGGTGCAGGATTTTGCGCAGGATCCACATCTTTTGCAGCTCTTCTGACGAGGTCAGCAGCTCTTCACGGCGAGTACCGGAGCGGTTGTAATCAATGGCTGGGAACACACGCTTCTCGGCAATCTTACGCGCCAAGTGCAGTTCCATGTTACCGGTGCCCTTGAACTCTTCGTAGATCACTTCATCCATCTTCGAGCCGGTATCAACCAGCGCGGTGGCAATAATGGTCAGGCTACCGCCCTCTTCCACGTTACGTGCCGCACCGAAGAAACGCTTCGGACGATGCAGGGCATTTGCATCCACACCACCGGTCAGGACTTTACCGGACGCTGGTACTACGGTGTTATAGGCACGGGCCAGACGGGTGATGGAATCGAGCAGGATCACCACATCTTTCTTGTGCTCAACCAGACGCTTAGCCTTTTCAATCACCATCTCCGCCACTTGCACGTGACGGGAGGCTGGCTCATCAAAGGTGGATGCTACCACTTCACCGTTCACCAGACGCTGCATCTCGGTCACTTCTTCTGGACGCTCGTCAATCAGCAGCACCATCAGTACGCAGTCTGGATGGTTAGCGGAAATGCTCTGGGCAATGTTTTGCAGCAGCATGGTCTTACCGGCTTTCGGTGGTGCCACAATCAGGGCACGCTGACCACAACCGATTGGCGACGCCAAATCCAGTACGCGGGCAGTTAAGTCTTCGGTAGAGCCATTACCACGCTCCATGCGCAAACGGCGATTGGCATGCAGTGGGGTTAAGTTTTCGAATAGGATCTTGTTGCGGGAGTTTTCCGGCTTGTCGTAGTTAACTTCGTTGACTTTCAGCAGGGCAAAATAGCGTTCGCCTTCTTTTGGCGGGCGGATTTTACCAGCAATGGTGTCACCTGTACGAAGATTGAAACGGCGGATTTGACTCGGGGAAACGTAGATATCATCAGGACCGGCAAGGTAGGAGCTGTCTGCGGATCGCAGGAAACCGAAACCATCCTGCAAAATCTCTAATACGCCATCACCAAAAATATCTTCACCGCTCTTGGCATGTTGTTTCAGGATGGCAAAGATAATGTCTTGTTTGCGCATCCGGGCCATATTTTCGAGGCCCATTGACTCCCCAAGCGCCACAAGCTCGGAGACAGGTGTATTTTTCAGTTCGGTAAGATTCATAACGATGGGTTCTTGATAGTGAACTCGGGGTAAGTCAATTACGATGATACTGGCGATACAAAGCATGCGGTGAGCACGCACCAGCTATCAGCAATAAGAAGAAAAGTTGCGTTTCAGCAGTAGGGATAAACTAGCATCAAATCAGAAATGCGTCTAGCGGTTGGTCAAATAAAATGCGTTGCCAACCGCTAAACGTGAGGCATATTACAGGTGGGTGTCCAGGAACTCTTTCAGTTGAGTCTTAGACAGTGCGCCGACTTTGGTGGCGGCAACCGCACCGTTTTTAAACAGCAGCAGAGTCGGGATACCACGGATACCGTATTTTGGCGCCGTGTCGGTATTCTGATCGATGTTCAGTTTCGCTACCGTTACCTTACCTTGGTACTCAGTGGCGATCTCGTCCAGAATCGGGGCGATCATTTTGCAAGGACCACACCACTCTGCCCAGAAATCCACCAGTACCGGACCGGTTGCTTTGATTACATCGTTTTCAAAGCTGCTGTCGGTCAGCTGAACAATTTTATCGCTCATCTTCCACTCCCAAGTGTTATATCGCATTGTTGGTGTAACATTGACCAACAGTTGTTATTGACTTTATTTCAATGGATACGCTTTCGTAAAGCAAGAGTTAGCTGATATTCTATCACCTATGAGCAAAACACACTTAACTGAACAGAAATTCGCCGATTTCGGGTTGCATCCGGATGTCCTGCGTGCCTTGGCTCAGCAAGGGTTCCAATACTGCACACCAATCCAGGCGCTCGCACTGCCTTATTCTTTGGCAGGGCGTGACATCGCCGGTCAAGCTCAGACGGGTACAGGAAAAACCCTGGCTTTTCTGGCATCGACCTTCCACCACTTACTGACCCACCCAGCTGCCGCTGATCGTCAGATTAACCAACCACGGGCGCTGATCATGGCACCAACCCGTGAGCTGGCGATCCAGATCCACGCCGATGCTGAGACCTTGGCGCAGTCCACCGGTTTACGCCTTGGTTTGGCGTATGGCGGCGACGGCTACGACAAGCAGCTCAAAACGCTGGAAGCTGGGGTTGATATCCTGATCGGTACCACCGGCCGGATTATCGATTACCAGAAACAGAATATTATCAACATGGGTGCCATTCAGGTGATGGTTCTGGATGAAGCCGATCGGATGTTCGATCTCGGTTTTATTAAGGATATCCGTTATCTGCTGCGCCGCATGCCAAAACCGGATCAGCGTCTCAATATGCTGTTCTCCGCCACCTTGTCATACCGCGTACGTGAGCTGGCTTTCGAGCACATGCACAATGCCGAGTATGTGGAAGTGGAGCCGGAGCAAAAAACCGGCCATCGGATCAAAGAAGAGCTGTTCTATCCGTCGAACGAAGACAAAATGCGCCTGCTGCAGACTCTACTGGAAGAAGAGTGGCCGGATCGGTGCATTATTTTCGCCAATACCAAGCATCGCTGTGAAGATATCTGGGGCCATCTGGCCGCCGATGGTCACCGCGTCGGTCTGCTGACCGGTGATGTGGCACAGAAAAAGCGCATGCGCATTCTGGATGACTTCACCCAAGGCAATCTGGACATTCTGGTGGCAACCGATGTGGCGGCCCGTGGCCTGCACATTCCAGCTGTGACCCATGTGTTCAACTATGACCTGCCGGACGACTGCGAAGATTACGTGCACCGTATTGGCCGTACCGGCCGCGCCGGTGCCAGCGGTAACTCAATCAGCTTCGCCTGTGAAGAGTACGCGCTGAATCTACCGGCGATCGAAACCTATATCGAGCACAGCATTCCGGTCAGCAAATATGACCCGGATGCCCTGTTGCAAGAGCTGCCGGCACCGTTTCGCCTGCACCGTCAACACCGTCCTAACAACGGTCGTGGCGGTAATACCCAGCGTCGCCCGGGCAACCGTGGCCCACGTAAACGTCATCCGGCCTGAGTTTGACTCTGTATGATGAGTGCTGTCTCGCCTTGTTATGCCGCCATCGATTTGGGCTCCAACAGCTTCCATATGCTGGTGGTGCGCGAGGTGGCGGGGACTATCCAGACCATCGCGCGCATCAAGCGTAAGGTGCGTCTGGCGGCCGGTTTAGATCAGGATAACCGCCTGTCAGCCGAAGCCATTGAGCGCGGTTGCCAGTGTCTGGCGCTGTTTGCTGAGCGGCTACAAGATATTCCGCTGCAACACGTGCGGGTGGTCGCGACCGCGGCACTGCGCAGTGCCTGTAACGCGGCGGAGTTTCTCGCCCCGGCGGAGCGCATTTTAGGTCACCCGATCGAGATCATTGCCGGTGAAGAAGAGGCGCGCCTGATTTATCAAGGCGTGGCGCACACCACCGGCGGCCCAGAGCAGCGTCTGGTGGTCGATATTGGCGGCGCCAGCACCGAGCTGATTGTCGGTGCTGGGGTACAACCGCAGCAGCTGGTCAGCCTGCACATGGGCTGCGTCACCTGGCTGGAGCGCTTTTTTGCCGATCGCCGTCTGTGCGCGCACAATTTTGCCTCCGCCGAAGCGGCCGCGCGTGACGTGCTAGCGCCGATTGCCGAACAATACCGCGCTGCGCGCTGGCAGATTTGTGTCGGCGCCTCCGGTACCGTGCAAGCCTTGCAAGAGATTATGCAAGCACAAGGGATGGATGAACACATTACCTTGTCCAAGCTGTATCAACTGCGCGAACAGGCGATCCAGTGCTATAAGCTGGAAGAGCTGGAAATTGATGGCCTGACCCTCGACCGCGCACTGGTCTTCCCAAGCGGTTTGTCGATCCTGATTGCCATCTTTGAAACTCTTTCTATCCGTGAGATGACCTTGTCGGGCGGCGCCCTGCGTGAAGGGTTGATCTACGGTATGCTCGGCTGCGTCGGCGAAGGTGATGTGCGGGCGCGCACCATGCGCGCCTTGCAGCAGCGTTACCAAATAGATACCGAACAAGCCTTGCGGGTTCGCAATACCGCCTGGCAATTGTTTGATCAGGTGGCCGATGACTGGCATTTAAGCTTGCTGAGCCGTGAGTTACTCGGCTATGTGGCCTTGGTGCATGAAATTGGGCTGGGTATCGACTACAAACGCGCCCATGAACACGCCGCCTATCTGCTGGCAAACTCCGATGTACCAGGGTTCACCCCAGCGCAACGTAAGCTACTGGCCGCGCTACTGTTTAACCAGCGTGAGCAGCCAGACTTAACCCGTCTGGCTGGGCAAAACGCTTTGTCAGTCAGCGATGCGCTGAAGCTGTGCCGCTTACTGCGCTTGGCGATTATTCTGGCCTCGCGTCGCCGTGACGACACCTTGCCACAAGTGCGGTTACAGGTAAGTGGTGAGCAATTGTGCCTGTATTTACCGGTCGGTTGGTTACATCAGCATCCACTGCGCGCCGAAGATTTGCGTCAGGAAAGTCGCTGGATGAACAATCTGCATCTGCCGCTGTTACTGCCGGAAGATACGCATTTTAGCAGTGGCGCTTGCTCACATTAAGCATCACGGTTATGGGTGCTTAGCCTTCACTGAACAGCACAACAGACGATAAAAAGCGGCCCGTGGCCGCTTTTTTTGTCCGCTGCGATAGCACGCGCAATTCGCCTCTTCGCGAACAGGCACACCGCTTCGCTTAGCACTGCTCGTCGCGCAGCCACTGGGCGGCTTGCTTGGCAAAGTAGGTCAAAATGCCATCGGCACCGGCCCGCTTGAAGCACAGCAAGGATTCCATTATCGAATCGCGCTCTTTCAGCCAGCCGTTTTGGATTGCCGCCATGTGCATCGCGTACTCGCCAGAAACCTGATAGGCAAAGGTCGGCACGCCGAACTGATCTTTGACCCGCCGCACCACATCCAGATACGGCATGCCCGGTTTCACCATCACCATGTCCGCGCCTTCTTGCAGATCTTGCGCCACTTCCTGCAACGCTTCGTTGCTGTTGGCCGGATCCATCTGGTAAGTCTTCTTGTTACCACCTTTGAGGTTACCGGATGAGCCGACCGCATCGCGGAACGGGCCATAATAGCAAGAAGCATATTTGGCGGAATAAGCCATGATTTGGGTGTTCACAAACCCATTAGCTTCCAGCGCCTCACGAATCGCGCCGATGCGGCCGTCCATCATGTCACTTGGCGCAATCACATCAACACCGGCCTCCGCTTGTGCCAGAGCTTGTTTCACCAGCACTTCGGTGGTGATGTCATTGAGCACGTAACCTTGCTCATCGATGATGCCATCCTGACCGTGTACGGTGTACGGGTCTAATGCCACATCGGTGATAATACCAAGCTCAGGGTGACGCGCTTTCAGCGCCCGTACCGTTTCTTGTACCAGCCCTTGTGGGTTATAAGCTTCTTCTGCCAGCAGGGATTTTTTCTCCTGCCCGATCACCGGAAACAGAGCAATCGCCGGGATCCCCAACGCCACCAGCTCCGCGGCCTCTTCCAGCAATAAATCCAGCGACAAACGCTCAATCCCGGGCATGGACGATACCGCTTCACGGCGGTTTTCCCCTTCCAGAACAAACACCGGATAAATCAGATCATCCACGCTCAAACGATGCTCGGCCACCAGACGGCGGCTAAAATCTTGATAGCGCACCCGGCGCAGACGACGACCCGGGAATGAACCGGGAATATTGATACTCATGCTCTTTCTCCTTTCCTGTACACTCACGCCGTTAGCGGCAGCCGGAACAAGGTGGCTGCATTGCGGGTGGTTTGCCGGGCTAATGCGTGCGGACATTCGCCGCGTAACGCTGCCACGGTGGATACAATATGCGGCAGTATGCCAGGTTCGTTGCGGCGGGATTTCGGCTTAGGTTGCAGATCCCGCGGCAGTAAATAAGGGGCATCGGTTTCCAGCAGCAGACGCTCGGCAGGAATGCGTTGTACCTGTTGGCGTAACAGCTCGCCACGGCGCTCATCGCACAGCCAACCCGTCACGCCGATGGATAACCCCAATTCCAGTGCACTATCTAGGTCTTGGTCACTGCCGGTAAAACAGTGCAAAACACCACCACACAGCTGAGCACGATGCTCACGCAGCAGGGCAAAAAACGGCTCAAACGCATCGCGGCAGTGCAAAAACAAAGGCAATTGTACCTCGGCAGCCAAGGCCAATTGCGCCGCAAAGGCAGCCAGTTGCTGGGGACGCGGAGAGAAGTCGCGATTAAAGTCCAACCCACACTCCCCGACCGCAACCACTGCTTCGTTCTGATATAAGGCGCGTAAGCGCTGCGCGCTCTGGGCATCCCAGGTTTTAGCATCATGCGGATGCACGCCCGCGGTACACCACACGCGTTCTGGCGCCAGCGCTGTCATCGCTAGCGCTTGCTCGCTCTCAGCCAGTGAGGTACCGGTCACTAACAGCCCCTGTAACCCCGCTTGCCAGCTGCGCGTCAGCACGGCTTCGCGATCGCTAGCAAACTGACTGCTGGTTAAATTAACGCCGATATCAAACATTGCTTATTCTGCCCCCGCCATTGATGGCTGATGTCGTGTTCGCCCCATTGAAAGCGATAACGGTCAATACGATAACAATCAATGCGGTAAAAATGCCCGGTTGTAAAAAGGCCGTCGTGATGACGGCCTCATAGGGTTGCGCTGGCAGCGCGGATGTTTTCAACACGCGACTCGCCTCAATGGGAGGCATTAGCCTCTTCATCATCCGCCTCGCCTTCGGCGTCACGGCGCACGTAAAAACGTGAGCAGAACACCCCGAGCTCAAACAGCAAGCACATCGGGATCGCCAGCAAGGTCTGGGAAAACACATCCGGCGGCGTCAGTAGCATCGCGACCACAAACACGCCCACGATGATGTATGGCCGCTTCTTGCGCAGCTCATCGGCAGTGGTCACGCCGCTCCAACACAACAGGACAATGGCGACCGGAATTT
>SAMEA3387498__coassemble_1051_pt1 | contig 19554 bp, 14 predicted proteins | sample SAMEA3387498__metabat2_low_PE_007 | metagenome-assembled genome bin SAMEA3387498 (sample SAMEA3387498) | Felis catus | biome: Faeces | place: United Kingdom | collected 2012 | reverse complement strand
GCCGATGGTAGTGTGGGGTCTCCCCATGCGAGAGTAGGGAACTGCCAGGCATTAAATTAGTGAGAAGCCCATCCTAACGGATGGGCTTTTTGCGTTTGGAAATTTTGTTTTTATTCTTTGCTTCCCTCCATTCCTTTTCTTTCCGTTGTTCTCTTACCTTCTCTTCCCTGTATGTGTTTATTTGCTATATAAAAATAGCTAAGTTTATTTTTCTCCGTCTGCTATGGATACTGAATATTTACATCTTCACTTAGCATTGAGTGTGGCGCCCAATTATGCGATTGGCAGTGTCGACGAAAATGCTCCACCATTGCTTGTGCCGCAACAGTTAATGGTCGTTTGCGTGGATAAATAAGCCCATATTGACTAATAGGTAACAGATGTTCACTGATAGGGAGAGTACTTAAAACGCCCTTAAATCGCGGTTCTTGTAACCGAGCTTGCGATAAAATAGTCAAATAATCATCATTCATAACCAGATTCATAATGCATACGGTAGAATCAGTAAAAACGGGTGCGTAAGGATTATCCGGATGATTAAAGGGAATGAAGCTGCGGATATAATGGTAATATCCCATTTGTGTTTCAGGTAATAGCCACTTAGCCGTAGCTAGTTGTTCTAGTGAGGAGCAATTTTGCAGCGGATGATTCTTTCTGGCGACGATACTGAACGGGGCTTTAAACAAGCTTACAGCAATAAAATCACCTAAGGGCATATCTTCAGTGAGCGTTCCCAGTGCAAAATCTAGCTGCCCTTCACGTAAACAGGGCAGAAGTGTTGAAAGTTGTGCTTCCTTAATATTAACTTCTGTTTTGGCATGCTCTTTTCTAAAGTCAGTGAGAACGTTATTTAATATGGTTACACCAAAAAGGGATGAGATTCCGAATGCGACTTTGCCATAGGTCTGATTATTTATTTGCTCAACCTCTAACGCTGCTTTTTCTATTTCTTCCAGAATTAAACGTGCCCGTATAGCAAAGGACTTTCCCGCATCGGTCAGACTAACACCTTCGCTAGTTCGTATCAGCAATGTAGCGCCGAGATGGTACTCCAGCTCTTTGAGTGTACGAGTTAGCGTAGGTTGTGACTGATTCATTTTGCGAGCTGCCGCACGAATACTTCCGCACTGGATCACCTCACTAAATACTTTAATTTGCTGCATTTTTGGCAGGTAGCGCATTCCATCCCCCCTATCAGCTTTTTTGATAGCCCTAAGAGTAATAGCATCTTTGGACCCTTAAGTTTATTGCGCTGGGTCAATATTTAATGGGCAAAAATCGAACAACACTGGAGTGGAGCCAACAATGAGGGAGTATTGGTATGTGGATGCTGATTTTAGGGATCGCGATTTTAATTGCGACCATCGTCTTATTGATTAAACAATATGATACTCGCACCACCTTGATTGGGGCGGGTATTTTATTATGCCTGATAGCTTTATCGCCAATGAATGCATTTACGGCATTCACTACGCGGATGACTACGTCGGGTTTGATTGAATCCATTTGCTCCAGTATGGGGTTTGCCTATGTGATGAAATACACAGGATGTGATGTGTGTTTGGTGCAGTTATTAACGCGCGGGTTATCTAAATTAGGCGTATTCTTAATTCCTGCCGCAGTTGCAGTAACATTTGTCGTATGCATTGCAATTCCTTCCGCAGCGGGAGCTTCTGCAGCTGTAGGTGCAACACTGATCCCATTATTGATTGCTGCACGAATTCATCCAGCGATTGCTGGCGGGGCTGTATTATCCGGTACGTTAGGTGCTTATTTGAATCCTGGTGTGGCACATAACGCATTTATTGCCAATATATCAAAAACGCCTTTAATGGAGTTTGTGTTTTACCATGCACCTATCACAATTGCGTGTGGCGTTATTTGTGCTATTTGTCTGACAGCTGTCGCGCTATTCATGAAAGAAGTTAATTATGTTGACCCAGAGAAAAATGTCGATGCTGACAATGGTGACGCAGCGACGATCCAGTTATCACGTGACACATTCTTCTATCTTAAATCTATAGCTCCATTTTTACCGGTATTATTACTTGTAGCCACGGAGTTAGGCTGGCTTGGCGGTACGAAATTGAGTGTCCCTGCGGCCATGATTATTGGCTCTTTGTACGCACTATTTGTCAGCAAATCTAGCCCAAGCGGCTTAACGACCAGTTTCTTTGACGGTATGGGTTCATCTTATGCCAATATTCTGGGGATTATTATTGCTGCTGCAGTATTTATTGAAGGCTTAACTTCAGTTGGTATTATTCGTGAGTTTATTCAAGTATTGACTCACTCTCCTGAATTCGCTCGCTGGGGAGGAACATTAGGGCCATTTTTTATGGGGCTAATTACTGGAACGGGTGATGCGACAGCTTTTGCATTTAATGAAGCAGTTACGCCACATGCCAATATGTTCGGCTATGAAGTAAATACATTAGGTGCAGGTGTTATGCTGGCTTCGGCACTGGGGCGCAACATGTCACCGCTGGCTGGTGCTGCGATTGTTTGTGCAGGTCTTGCTGGCGTAAACCCTTTAGAGATCGCTAAACGTACCGCTCCAGGCATGATTGTGGCGGTATTATTTATTGCATTGTTCTTCTTATAAACGGAGGCCCGATGTCTGAATTAAATCAATTACAACAATGGCGCCGTGCGTTTCATCAGATCCCAGAACGTGGTTGGGGTGAGTTTATGACCACGGCCAAAATTATTACACAGCTACGTGATATGGGCTGGGATGTGCTAACTGCCTCAGAATTTTTGTCTAACGAGTATATTTTAGGTCGTAATGATAATGAGGTGGCGGCTAGTCTGGCTCGTGCACAAGCGGCAGGCATCTCTCAAACCTTGCTCGATGAGATGGATGGGCTGACCGGTTGCGTTGCGGTATGGGATAGTGGCCGTGCTGGACCGATTACTACGTTACGTTTTGATATTGATTGCGTGGCGGTTTCCGAGTCAGATGATGAGTCGCATATTCCAGCTCTAGTGGGCTTTACGTCTAAGCACCCAGGCGATATGCATGCGTGCGGGCATGATGGTCATATTGCGATGGGACTGGGTTTAGCGCAGTGGGTTATGCGTGCCAAAGCGCAGTTGTGCGGCAAAATAAAATTGGTTTTTCAACCCGCTGAAGAGGGCGTGCGCGGGGCTAAACCGGTTGCTGAGGGGGGGATTTTAGATGACAGCGATTATTTTCTCGCTGCACATATTGGCATGGGAGTACCTAGTGGCTGCGTAGCGGTCGCGCCAACAGATTTTTTGTGTACCACGAAACTTGATTTCACGTTTCATGGCGCGCCAGCTCATGCCGGAGTAAATCCACATTTGGGGGCCAATGCGCTAGCGGGAGCTTGTCATTGTGTTACTCAGCTTTTGGCCATTCCTCGTCACGGTGAGGGGATGTCACGTATAAATATTGGTATGCTGCATGCCGGTGAAGGGCGGAATATCATTCCAACATGTGCAAAGTTACAGTTGGAAGTGCGGGGTGAAACCGAAGCTATTAACCGATATATGCGAGAGCGAGCGTTGTCTATCGCCCAGGGGATTGCTCTTGGCTTTGATCTGCGATTTGATTATGAAGTCGCAGGTGAAGCCACCGACTTGCATAACGATCCTTTGTTGACCGAATTGCTGGCCAATATTGCCTCTGAGGAGTTGGGATTAACTCTAGTAGAAAAATCATTTGGGGGCAGTGAAGACGCTACATTACTGGTTCGTCGTGTACAGCATTGTGGCGGTCAGGCTGCCTATATTGTGTTGGGTGCGGATATTACTGCCGGTCATCATGAGGTGAATTTTGATTTTGATGAGTCGGTATTAACGCACGGTGTGCAGATCTTTGCATCTTGCATCAGCAAACTGAATGGCGTGGTGGCTTAATTATAGGGTGCTAAATTGAAACGAGAGCGAGTGCTTATTTATAAGGCTTCGCTCTCGATAAGTCTTCATATTTTAATTGCGTTACTGCGCCAAAACCCGCCGAGCATGCTCAATGCATTGCTGAGAGATTTGAGCCAATACACCGTTTTCGAGTGTCCAGCGATGCCAGTACAGTGTTCGTTTCACACTTTTCCCTGGCATCAGATTGACCAGCATGCCGGTTTGTAATTCCTGTTGGATCATGACTTCGGGGATCAAACAGTAAGCCACCCCTTGTGTCGCTAAGGCGATAAAGGCTTCAGAAGAGCGCACCACATGGCGTGGCCAGCTTACGGATGGCAGGGTAAAGTGCTGTGCTAGAAAATCTGCATGCATGTCATCATGTTGATCGAACACGATTGCAGGCGCTCGGGTGAGGCTGTATGAGTCAATACCATCATGAAAATAGCGGTTGATAAAATGCGGTGCGGCAACACAAAGGTATTCCAGAGTGCCGAGTTTATCGCTGATGCAGCCGGCTAACGGCATAGGTTCGCTGCTGATGGCCGCAATCGCTTCGCCACTTCTTACTCGCTTGAGTGTTCGGCTCTCGTCATCAATCATCAGATTCAGCAAAATTTGCCCCTCTTGCAGCACGGTAGCGAGTGCGGGTAATAGCCACGTGGCTAGGCTGTCTGCGTTAGTTGCAATTGCGATGGGCAGCGGCTCATCTTCGCCGTTTGGTGTCAGCGTGGGGAGCAGCTCAGATTCCATCAGCTGTACTCGTCGGTAAAACCCTAATAAGTGTCGCCCTATTGCCGTTGGTTTTGGTGGTGTTTCACGTATCAATACTGGTTGCGCCAACCACTTTTCCAGTTGTTTGATCCGCTGGGAAATGGCTGATTGCGTGATAAACAGAGCTTGAGCGCCTTTGTCAAAACCACCGTGCTGCACAATGGCATCTAACGCTTCGAGCCATTGATAGTCCAGTCCGCGCATCTCACATCCTTCTCAATCAGTTTTGCTAATGATGAATAAATATTATTAGTTTTATTAACCTAGCACGGTTTTCTATTCTGCTCATGGTGAAGATGAGATTAAAGAAGGAGAAGCTATTTATGTCTGCATTGGTGCAGGGGATAACGTTAGGGCTGGCGCTGATTGTGCCGATTGGTGCGCAAAATGCGTTTGTGTTGAATCAGGGGATCCATCGTCAGCATCATTTGATGGTGGCACTGATTTGTATTCTGTGTGATATCGCCCTGATTGCATTTGGTGTGTTTGGTTCCGGCGTGGTGATTGAACAGTGGCCGTGGTTGCTGCAATTTGTCACTGCAGGTGGGATTTTATTCTTGGCCGTGTATGGCAGTTTGTCATTGCGTAGCGCATGGCAATCGAGAGGGGAATCAGCGTGTACAGAGATAGAGCCTACGGTAAATGATGTGCGTCCCCGTCATCATGTCGGTCGCTGGGCGGTGATTGGGGCGACCTTAGCGGTTACCTTACTTAATCCGCACGTGTATCTCGATACCGTCGTGATTTTAGGCTCGATAGGGAATCAGTTGCTTGGCCATGAACGTTGGTGGTTTGCGCTCGGCTGTTTGCTTGCATCCTGCATGTGGTTTACGGGCTTATCGCTTGGCGCCGCGCGGTTTTCACCTGTGCTACGTAAGCCGAAAATTAAACAATCCATTGATTTTATGGTGGGCGTGATTATGTGGTTATTGGCTGGGCAATTAAGTGTTCAGTTACTGGCGTCGTAGTGTTGATGAACTAATGATTCGCAAAGTGACAGATAATGAAGAAAAGGAAAGCGTTGATGAATAAAACCATGCAAGAACCACTAAATTTTGGGGGGGAGTTTATTAAAACGATTACTGTTTGTATTAATCGGATTGCTGTTTATCAATATTCCCCAGGTTAATTATTAACGCTCACGTAATTCATGCGCGTAAGTGCATGTGTGTATACGTGTGCACGCTTGTTGTATTTTTGTTTTTAAGTGATATTCATTCATAAATATTTCAGGATTAATAGAGTTGATATGCATGCATATCACTTTGTGAATAAAAGATAATTATCTTATTTAATAATGAAAAATTAAGTGGGTGTTCAAAGTTTGTGCATTTTATCGCCGCAGTGCCAATGTAATCGTGTTACATCATACAGTCTCGTGCGCTGAATGATATTGGCGACGAAATCGTTTTCTTTCCGACTAATAACACATACCAAGGATGCTGTATGAAACGTTCGTTACTCACTTCTGCTTTGCTGGCAACCTCCTTATTTTCTGCGGCTACGTTGGCCGCGGAGCCGCCGATTCGCTTGGTGATCCACGGTGGTGCGGGAACCATTGTTAAATCAACAATCACGCCGCAACAAGAAGCTGAATATAAGGCTAAGTTGGATGAAGCGCTGCAGGCCGGCTATAAAGTGTTGGAAAGCGGTGGTACAAGTTTGGACGCGGTCCAGCGCGCCATTAACGTGATGGAAGACTCGCCGCTGTTTAATGCCGGTAAAGGCGCGGTGTTTACCCATGATGGTCGCAACGAGTTGGACGCCTCAATCATGGATGGTAAGACATTGGCCGCGGGGGCAGTGGCTGGCGTGACCACCATTAAAAACCCGATTAATGCGGCATATACCGTAATGACCCGCAGCCCACATGTGCTGATGGTGTCAAACGGAGCGGAAGTTTTCCTTAAAAAAGAAGGATTAGAGACCGTTGATCCGGCCTATTTCCGAACTGAACATCGCTGGAAGCAGTTGCAAAAGGCCATTGAGAAAGAGCAAGTGGTGCTGGATCACGATGGGAAAACGGCTTACACCTACGATCCGCTGATGTATGACTACAAATTCGGTACAGTCGGCGCGGTAGCACTGGATAAAGCGGGCAATCTGGCGGCTGGTACGTCAACGGGCGGCATGACCAACAAGCGTTATGGTCGTGTCGGTGATTCACCGCTGATTGGTGCCGGTACCTATGCGGATAACAATACCGTGGCGGTGTCGGCTACCGGCAGTGGTGAGAAGTTTATCCGTACGGCGACGGCGTACAACATTGCTTCGCAAGTGAAATACAATAAAACGCCATTGGCGACTGCAGCTAATAATGCGCTGGATGAAGTCAAAGCGATTGACGGTAGCGGCGGCGTAATTGTGTTGGACGCAAAAGGTGACTACACCATGGCCTTTAACACCGCCGGGATGTACCGCGGCGCAATTGGTAACGATGGTAAGAAAGAGATTGCCGTTTTCGGTGAGTAAGTTTGCTTTAGTGAGCGTTTAAGCTGCTAAAAAGAAAAGCCCGCATTGATGCGGGCTTTTTGTCATCATGATTTAGCGTGATATTTTATTCCTGCACCGCTTTCTTTGTGAAGTAACGCATGATCACCACAAAGAAGATCGGGACGAAGAAAATGGCCAAGACCGTGGCACTGATCATCCCGCCCATCACACCTGTACCGATGGCATTACGGCTCATGGCGCCAGCGCCAGTACTGATCACCAGTGGCAATACCCCGAGGATAAAGGCCAGCGAGGTCATCAGAATTGGTCGCAGACGTTGGCGCGCCGCTTCCACGACTGCGTCACTTAAGTGCATGCCGCTGTCATACAGCTCTTTGGCAAACTCAACTATCAGGATGGCGTTTTTCGCCGATAACCCGATGGTGGTGAGCAGGCCCACTTGGAAGTACACGTCATTTTCCAGCCCACGCAGGTTGGCGGCTAAAATCGCACCCAACACCCCGAGCGGTACCACCAGCATGACGGAGAACGGAATACTCCAGCTTTCATACAGCGCAGCCAAGCTCAAGAACACCACCAACAGGGAGATGGCATACAGCGCAGGCGCTTGCGAGCCAGCTTGGCGCTCCTGATAGGAAAGCCCGGTCCACTCGATGCCGACACCTTCTGGCAGTTGCTGTACGATTTTCTCAATTGCAGCCATGGCCTCACCGGTACTGCGGCCCGGTGCGGCTTCCCCGACAATCTGCATGGCAGGAACGCCGTTATAACGCTCCAGACGTGGAGAGCCAAAGCCCCACTCGGTCGACGCAAACGAGGAGAACGGCACCATTTGTCCTTGGGCGTTACGCACATACCACAAGTTCAGATCTTGCGGCGTCATCCGAAATGGTGCGTCGGCCTGCATGAACACTTTCTTGATACGACCGCGGTCGAGGAAGTCGTTCACATACGCCGAGCCCCATGCACTCGAGAGCGTGGTGTTGATATCATTGATTGCTAGCCCTTGTGACAGCGCTTTTTCGTAGTCAATGTTGATATCTAACTGCGGGGTGTCTTCCATTCCGTTAGGACGCACGCGCGTGAGCGTCGGATCTTGTGCGGCCATGCCGAGTAATTGGTTACGTGCCGCCATTAAGCGTTCGTGTCCCAGACCGGCGCGATCTTGCAGATAGAAGTCAAAACCGGTGGCGGTACCCAGTTCAGGAATCGATGGCAGGTTAAAGGCAAATACCTGCGCTTCTTTAATGCTGAATAGGTAGCCCATCGCACGGCCGATGATCGCATCGGCACTGCGCGCTTCGCCCGGACGCTCGCTCCAATCTTTCAGCTTGATAAATGCCATCCCGCTGTTCTGACCACTGCCGGCGAAACTAAAGCCAGAGACGGTCAGCACAGACTCGACGTTATCCTTCTCCTTCTCTAAGAAGTAGTTAGACATCTTGGCCAGCACCGCTTCGGTTCGCTCTTTGGTTGCGCCCACCGGCAGTTGCACCATCGACATCACCACGCCCTGATCTTCTTCCGGTAAGAAGGAGGTCGGCATGCGGATGAACAGGACGGTCAAGGCCACTAACATCCCTAAATAGATAATGGCGTAGCGACCGGCTTGGCGGATGATTTTGCGCACCCCTGATTGATAATGCTGGCTGGCAGCATCAAAGGTGCGGTTAAACCAACCGAAAAAGCCTTTTTGTGCGCCGAATTCACCGTGTTTTAGCGGTTTGAGCAAGGTCGCACACAGCGCCGGGGTCAAGGTCAGAGCCACCAATACCGACAGCACCATGGCGGAGACGATAGTCAGCGAGAACTGGCGATAGATAGCTCCGGTGGAGCCGCCAAAAAAGGCCATCGGGATAAATACCGCCGATAGCACCAAGGCAATCCCGACCAGCGCACCGGTGATCTGATCCATCGATTTGCGAGTAGCTTCGAGCGGCGACAGATCCTCTTCGCTCATCAGACGCTCAACGTTTTCCACCACCACGATGGCATCATCCACCAGCAAGCCGATTGCCAGCACCATGCCGAACATGGTGAGGGTGTTGATGGAAAAACCGAACGCGGCCATGACGCCAAAAGTACCGAGCAGAACGACCGGCACCGCAATGGTGGGGATCAAAGTGGCGCGGAAATTCTGCAAGAACAGGTACATTACGCAGAATACCAGCACGATCGCTTCGAGCAGGGTTTGCGCGACCTCTTCAATGGAGATTTTCACAAACGGTGTGGTGTCATACGGATAAACGATCTCGACTCCGGTCGGGAAGTAAGCCGAGAGCTCGTTAATCTTGGCACGCACGCTGTCCGCTGTTTGCAGGGCGTTAGCACCGGTAGCCAGTTTGATTGCCAGTGCGGCTACCGGCTGACCGTTGTAAAACGCATCGGCGCCATAGCTTTCACTGTCGAGTTCAACGCGCGCGACGTCTTTGAGCAGTACTTTGCCGCCATCAGCGCTGACTCGCAGCAGGATATTTTCAAATTCCTGCGGACTGGAAAGGCGAGTTTGCCCCATGATGGTGGCGGAGAACTGCTGATCGGGCACCGCTGGCGCGCCGCCGAGGCTACCGAAGGCTACTTGCGCGTTCTGGGTGCGAATGGCGTTGTAGACATCCGTTGGTGTTAGGCCAACGCGGTTCAGTTTATTGGGATCGAGCCAGACGCGCATTGCGTATTGGCTACCAAACACGGTGACATCACCAACGCCGTTTAAGCGACTGAGCGGATCTTTGATGTTACTGACCAGATAGTCGGATAAGTCTTGTCCGGTCTGGCTGCCATCGGTTGAGATCAGCCCCATGACCATCAGGAAGCTGCTGGAGGTTTTCTGTACGCGGATCCCTTGCTGCTGCACTTCTTGCGGTAACAACGACATCGCTTGTTGCAGTTTGTTTTGCACCTGCACTTGGGCGATATCGGAGTCTGTGCCTGGCTGGAAAGTCAGGGTCAGCGAGATATTCCCCGCCGAGTCACTTTGCGACGCCATATACAGCAGGTTGTCCAAGCCGGTCATGTTCTGCTCGATGACCTGCGTTACCGAGTCTTCCACGGTTTTCGCCGAGGCACCCGGATAGCTGGCCATAATGCTGACCGCGGGGGGCGCAATGGTTGGGTATTGCGCCACAGGTAATTTAAGAATCGCCAGCGCACCGCCGAGCATGATCACTAGCGCGATCACCCAGGCAAAAATCGGTCGGTCTATAAAAAATCGGGCCATTAGTGGGCTACTCCGTTACTGCTGCCCTCGGTGGCGGGAGCCGGCGTCGCGCTCTGGCTGGCGGCGGCGGTTTTGTCAGTTGGGTTGACCTGCGCGCCTGGGGCGACTTTTTGCAAACCGGCGATAATCACGCGCTCACCGGCTTTCAAACCGGATTCGACCACCCAATCAGTTCCGATCATGCGGCTGACTTGAATATCGCGTGGGCTGACTTTGTTATCGCTATCCACCACCAGCACGGAAGCACCGCCTTTAGGGGTGCGGCTGACCGCCACTTGTGGCACCAGCAGACCATTTTCACGTACCCCTTCGCTTAAGCGTGCGCGGATAAACATCCCGGGCATCAGCAATTGCTGTGGGTTTGGCACCACTACGCGCAGGCTAACCATGCCGGTATTTTCATCCACGGTAACATCGGAAAATTGCAATACGCCCGCTTGCGGGTAGGCGCTGCCATCTTCCAAAAACAGGGAGACAGGCGCTTCGTTTGGATTTTGCGCCGTCACTTTGCCGCTGGCGACCCATTGCTTGAGGCGCAGCAGATCGGCGGTGGACTGGCGAACATCCACATACATAGGGTCAAGCTGCTGGATGGTGGTCAGTGCCACGCCCTGTTGGGCGGTGACCAGCGCGCCTTCGGTTACCGCTGAGGTGCCGATCCGGCCACTGATTGGTGCGGTGATCTTGGTGTAGCCTAAATTGATGCGCGCGCGCTTGAGGTTAGCTTGCGCGGCGAGCACATCGGCTTGCGCTTGTTTGCGCTGGGCATCGGCGTCATCGTATTCCTGCTGACTGATGGAATGTTTTTGCAGCAAATTGACATAACGCTTCAGGCGCAATTCTGCGGTACGGGCACTGGCCTGGGCGCGCGCAAGCGCGGCACTGGCTGAGGCAACATCGGCTTCATACAGCGCCGGATCGATCTGGTACAACACATCACCGGCTTTAACATCACTGCCTTCGGTGAACAGACGCTTGAGGATCAATCCGCTCACTTGTGGGCGGACTTCGGCAATGCGTAGCGCTGAGGTGCGGCCGGTGAGATCGGTGGTCAGTTGTAAGGGCGCTTGTTGTAGTGTGACAACATCCACCGCCGCTGGTGGCATCTGGCGTCCTCCTTCGGGAGGGGCTTCTTTACAGCCGGTCAGCAAGCTGGCCGTCAGCACGGTCAGGAGCGTGGCATAAGCGAAAGGTCGTTTTTGCATGGTTTGCATAGAAAATTACAGCCTCTGTCTTCCATGGTAGGCACGTACGGAGAAGCTTCCGATTGGCACCTTGGTTCGGGATCTATAATATACATACATTCATGAATGTATGTAACAGGGTGCGGGTGAATTAACAGGCAGCATGTCACACATAATGAGACATAAATCGGCCGGAAAATTCAGGATTACTGCGTTACAATGGCAAATTCAGCGAGCTGTATCTCATTTGGTCAGCTGCTATTACACGGAGTTACACGAGGGCAATGTGAGGATGCCGAGATAGTGGAGGCAGGTGAGTAGGGTTGCCTTGTCAGAGCGTATTTTCCGTTTCTCTAACAGATTATGGCCAGAAAAACCAAAGAAGAAGCACAGGAAACTCGGCGCCACATTATGCACACCGCGTTGGCGCAATTTTGCCAGCGTGGCTTAGCACAAACTCGGTTATCCGATATTGCGCAAGCGGCCGGCGTGACGCGCGGAGCTATCTATTGGCATTTTGCGAATAAAGAGCAGCTATTTACCGAATTGTGGGAAGAGTTGTGCACGCCATTGGCGGCGCAGCTACGTGCGTGTGTGCAAGAGCAAGAATCCGATCCGCTCGGGCGGTTACGTGAGTTTTTGGATGCGGTGCTGAGCAATATTGTCTCGGAGCCGGTGTTGCATGATATGTTCCGTCTGCTGTTTAGCTCCGATGTGCAGGAAAGCGATAATCAGGATATCCGCGCATACATGAGCCAGCACTCCGCGGGATTTTTCAGCGATCTGCGCGCGGTACTCGAGCATGCTAAAGCTTGTGGTCAACTGCCCGCCGAGCTGGATGCGGCGCGTTATGCCACTTTTATGCATTGCACCATTGATGGCTACATCATTAACTGGCTGAATTTCCCGGAGCGGGTTTGTTTGGCGCGCGATCGGGCGTTTATTCTCGAGACCTTGTTTGCTGCGTTGCCTGTGCCGCCGCGTGGCGACGTATAACCGAAGGTGATTGGTCGTTATGGATCTGGGTAACGATTTCGTTGCAAGCCGGTCTCTAATAGCACCATGTCTTGAGTAACTGCATACCTCTAGTCACTGTATACCTCTAATAACAAGGCTCACCTCGCAAAAGCGGGTGGGCCTTGTGTTAAGAATTCACGATGTTAGCGCTGACGGCCATGGCATACATAGCCATGACCATGAGCATCGTTATGAGATCAGCAGTGATGCGGACACTGGCTCATATCCAATCCTAATGCAGTGGCAACCCCCATCCCGTAAGCCGGATCGGCGCGATAGCAGTTGCACACATGACGCCATTTGATGTGCTCGTCCACACCGGTCATCGCGCGAGCGGTATTCTCGAACAGGCGCTGCTGCTCATCGGCGCTCATCAAACGGAACAAATCTCCCGGTTGTTGGAATGGATCATCGCCCAGCATGTGGTCGTAGTGATCGGCGTCGCCATTGATGGCCAGTGGCGGCTCGGCGAACGTCGGCTGTTGCTCCCAACGCTGGTAGCTGTTTGGCTGAATGCTTGGCGTGCGACCGCCATTTCCGTCTACGCGCATTGCGCCATCACGGTGGAATGACATCACAGGGCAGCGCGGTGCGTTAACCGGGATCTGGTGGTGGTTAACGCCCAAACGGTAGCGCGCGGCATCGCCATAGGAGAACAGGCGGCCTTGCAGCATTTTGTCTGGCGAGAAACCAATCCCCGGAACGATAGTGCTTGGCGCGAAGGAGGCTTGTTCCACTTCGGCAAAGTAGTTATCTGGGTTACGGTTGAGCTCCAGCACCCCCACTTCGATCAGTGGATAGTCTTTGTGGGACCAGACTTTGGTCAGGTCAAACGGGTTAACGTGATACTGTTCAGCGGCTTTTTCTTCCATGATCTGCACATACAAGGTCCAGCGCGGGAAGTCGCCTTTATCAATGCTTTCCAGCAAATCACGTTGGAAGCTTTCACGATCGTTTGCCACGATAGCGGCTGCTTCGGCATCAGTCAGGTTTTTGATGCCTTGCTGGGTGCGGAAGTGGAATTTTACCCAGAAGCGCTGATTATCCTGATTGATAAAGCTGTAAGTGTGGCTACCAAAGCCGTGCATATGACGGTATGAGGCCGGAATACCGCGGTCACTCATGGTGATGGTCACTTGGTGCAGCGCTTCAGGCAGCAGCGTCCAGAAATCCCAGTTGTTATTGGCAGAACGCATGTTGGTGTATGGATCGCGTTTTACCGCATGGTTCAAATCAGGGAATTTGAGCGGATCTTTTAAGAAGAACACCGGGGTATTGTTACCCACCAGATCCCAGTTGCCTTGTTCGGTATAGAATTTCAGCGCAAAACCACGAATATCCCGCTCCGCATCTGCCGCGCCGCGCTCACCGGCTACGGTGGAGAAACGCGCGAATACTTCGGTTTTTTTGCCGATTTCAGCAAACAGGCTGGCTTTGGTATAGGCAGTAATGTCATGGGTCACGGTGAAATGGCCATACGCGCCAGAGCCTTTAGCATGCATACGGCGCTCAGGGATCACTTCGCGATCAAAGTGCGCCAGTTTTTCTAGGAACCAGACATCTTGCATCAGCAACGGGCCGCGCGGTCCAGCAGTCATTACGTTTTGGTTATCAGGTACCGGCGCGCCAAATGCGGTGGTCAGTTTGTGGCTGTGTTCATTTTTTTGTTCTGACATGAAAATCATTCCTTCGCTAAAAATCTGAACTAGCATAGTCCTCTTTAAAACGAAATGATGTCAGGTTTTACCAATCATTCTTATCTATAAAAACAATCAAACAAAATAATGCAATGGGAAGTCGGCAAGTTCAGCGTCAAAATAAAAATGTGTATTGCAATTTGTTGTGCTGTGTATCGGGTAGTTGTAGCTGGCGAGAATAAATGACATTAGATGTATCTAGATTATTTTTGTAAGGTGGATGTTAATTTTCACGTAGTGTGAGGGAAGAGCCGTTTTTAATACGTAACTCGCCAAGTGCACCCACAAGTCAGAAAATTAATAAAACTTGAGCGTATTTTTATTGTTGGGCTGTAGGGATGAGACTAACGTTAAACCCATGCGATGCAACGTGAATATAAAGTTAAACAGTTAAGCGGTTAAACAGTTAAAAAATAGGTGCTGACGATAATCGCTTTTGCTCTGGTTAGTTTGGCTCTTCTTTTTATTAAACGTGTTGTTGAGCGTTTTATTAAATAGCGAGCCATTAATGAATTAGCCATTGATAAATGAGCGAGAATTGGTTAGCACTTGTTGATAGCGTTATTTCTAGCAAGACTTTTGTTCAATACGACTCAATTTAAATGTCCAATATTTAAATGTCTTAAGATGTAATATTTAAATAGAACATGCGAATAGTTGCTCAATGAGGATGTCAAAATGAAAAATTGTCACTCAAACTGCTCCGAGCATAATGGTTCTCTGAATGCCAATAAAAAATGGGCAAAATATCGTCGTGATATGTTGTCTTCTTTCCCGTCTCCATTTAATGAAGGTGCGGACTCATTATCCGAATCGATTGCACACGCAGTGCGCAATTTAAATAAACTGCGTCCTGATGCACAGGGCCCAGCTTATTTAGGGAGCGATCCTGCGTTAACCATTGATTTTGACAAGGTTAAACAGGTTGAACTGAACCCAGGGATGACCCCTGTGGGTGAAGTGATCGATCAAACCACCAAACTGTTTGAAGGTTTACCAAACTGGGGTCATCCGTTGACCATGTGTAACGTGATCCCACAGGCTAACTCAGCCTCTATTGTGGCTGCGGTGTTGTCTGAGATTTTCTCACCTAACATTTTGGAAGGGGAATATTCCTGGAACGTGCACCGCGCTGAGCTGGAAAGTGCCGGTATGCTGGGCAATTTGATTGGTTGGAATCCACTGCATACCGGTTGTGTGTATACCTACGGTGGCTCAGGTTGCTGGACTTACCATGTCAAATACGCGCTGACCCGTGTGTTGCCTGATTCGCGTCATACCGGTATTCGTACCGATGCCAAAGTCATCTGTTCACAACAAGCGCACTACACCATGCTGAACAGTACTGACTGGATGGGGCTGGGGATGGATAACATCATCACCGTGCGTACCGATCCAGAAACCAATGCGATGGATTTGGCTCATCTGGAAGAGATCTTAAAACAGCTGAAAGCCGAGAAAACACCGGTGGCTTCTGTGGTCTGTACTATGGGGACTACCGATGCGAACGCTTTTGACCCAGTGGCTGGGGTGCGTAAACTGCTGGATCAATATCCAAACGCTGAGCCTTACGGCAAAGCATTGCTGTATTGCGATGCGGTAGTGTGCTGGTCTTGGTTAACCTTCAAAAAATATGATTTCGTGGCTAACCCACTGGAATTTACTGATGAGTTGCTGCCATTTATCAAACACAACTATCAGTGTCTGGAAGCCATGAAATATGCCGATGCGGTGGGTATCGACTTCCACAAAGCCGGTTGGACTCCATACGCCAGCAGCTGCTTCGTATATAAAAACAGCAGCGAATTTGAAACTATCTTGAAACGTCCTGGCTCTGCGTACTTGCAACCTCGTTCACCGTACAACCCACTGGATTACACCTTAGAAGTGTCTCGTGCGGCAACCGGTGCCTTGGCCGGTTGGGCAACCTTGAAGTTCTTCGGTTATGAAGGTTTCCAAGCGATTTTGGGCGGTATTTTAGAGAACCAGTTCTATCTGCGTGAACGTCTGCATGAAAAAGCAGATATGGTTTGCGTCAACCCAGATAACTTCGGTCTGGTCACTCTGTTCCGTGTCTATCCACGTGATGTGATTGCACATGAGCAGTATGAGCGTGAACTGACCGATCCGGCTTACAAAGCACAGTTGATGAAATACAACGAGCTGACTTTGAAAGTGGGGGACAAACTGTATCACTGGTTCCGCAGTGGCAAAAAAATCAATGGCAAATTTACCCCTTATCTGAGCTTCAGTACCGGTTTCCGTGTTACCGAATATAACCGTGACGGTGCCGATCCCGATGCCAAAGTGTTTGCACTGAAAGCGTTCCCAATGAACGTCTTTATCACCGAGGACATCATGCAGCATGTGGTTGACTGTGTTCAAGCAGCCCGCGATGAAGTGATGGCCGAGGAAAATGCATAACGGCGCATCGCACGGGAGTTGATCCTGTCTGGGAGCGTGCTGAAAAGGGACGCTCCCTTTTTTCTGGCAGGACGTTCAGAAGTGGAGTGGGATCCCCACAGGGGATCGGAGGATTTGCTATGTCATCTTCTGAGAACAAAACTGGCGCCGGACGCTCGGTGGCCAAAATCAGTGTGCTGGCCTTGGCGGTGATGAACATCACCACTGTGGTCAGTTTGCGGGGGCTGCCCGCTGAGGCGGAGTACGGGATCACATCGGCGTTTTATTATCTGTTCGCGGCGGTGTTTTTCTTAATTCCGGTGGCGTTAGTTGCCGCAGAGCTGGCGACCGGTTGGCCACAAAAAGGCGGGGTGTTCCGCTGGGTGGGCGAGGCATTTGGCCATCGCTGGGGGTTTGTGGCTATCTATTTGCAGTGGCTCGCGACCACCATTTGGTTTCCTACCGTATTGATCTTTGCTGGGGTGGCACTGGCCTATATCGGTCCGCATCCGGTGAGTGATGCCTCATTAGCCAGTAATCGCCTGTACACCATCTGCATTATTTTGGGCGTGTATTGGATTGCAACCTTGGTGACACTGCGCGGTCTGCGTTCGTCATCACGGTTGGCAACCTTGGGGGGGCTAATCGGGACCATTATTCCGGCGGCTGTACTGCTGATCCTGACCGTGCTGTATGTGCTGGGGGGTAATACCGTGCACTTTGTGGCGTCAGCCAGTGATTTCTTCCCTGATTTGAGCAAACTGAACAATCTGGTACTGGCGGCAAGTATTTTCCTGTTCTTCGGCGGTATGGAGATCAATGCCGTACACGTGGTTGAAGTCGAGAATCCTTCCCGTAATTACCCGATCGCGATTATCAGTGCGGCGGCGGTGACCGTGGTGATCTTTGTGTTTGGTACTTTGTGTATCGCCACCTTGATCCCGCAAAATGATATTAACTTGGTACAAAGTCTGCTGGTGGCCTACAACGCACTGTTTGCTCACTTCGGTATGCCATGGCTAGGTCAGCTGATGGCGGCTGCGTTGGCGTTTGGTGTGCTGGGGCAAATCACCGCGATTGTGGCGGGCCCGTCTACCGGTTTGCTGCAAGTTGGGCGTGAAGGCTATTTGCCACCGTTCTTGCAAGCGACCAACAAAAATGGTGTGCAGTCACATATCCTGTTCTTCCAAGGCTTGATTGTCAGTGTGATCTCCATTTTGCTGGTGGTGCTGCCGTCTGTGCAGTCGGCGTATCAGATCTTAGGTCAGCTCGCCTGCATCTTATATCTCATCATGTACATCATGATGTTTGCCGCCGCCATTTACCTGCGTTACTCCCAACCCAATACACCGCGTCCGTATCGCGTTCCCGGCGGTAATCTGGGGATGTGGATCATCGCAGGGATGGGCTTTTTAGGCTCGGTTGTGGCTTGCGTGTTGAGCTTTATTCCACCATCTCAAATCTCAGTGGGTAATCCAGAGTCCTACGTACTGATTTTGTTGATCGGTACCGTGGTGTTCTTTGCCATTCCGCTTTGGATTTATGCCTGCCGTAAACCGCAGTGGAACTGCCAAGCTGAGTCAGACGATCAATAACGTTACGCACTTAACCGGTGATCTTTATTGCCGGTTAAGTCGTCTCTGCGCAATTGAAGGAGAGTCATGTATGCGTGCCGTTAAAACCGGTGCTGTAGCGGCCACCCTGACCGCCGGTACTTTTGCACTCATGAATATTACCACGGTGGTCAGTTTGCGTGGTTTGGCGGCAGAGTCGGAATATGGCCTCAGCGCCGTATTTTTCTATCTGTTTGCAGCACTGTTTTTTCTGATCCCCGTGTCATTGGTGGCCGCCGAACTGGCGACCGGTTGGCCGCAAGAAGGCGGCGTATTTCGCTGGATTGGCGCGGCGTTTGGTCAGCGGTTGGGTCTGTTAGCGATTTATTTGCAGTGGCTGGCGACCACCATTTGTTTTCCGACCATGCTGATTTTTGCTGCTGTGGCCTTGGCGTATACCGGTAATTATCCGGCGCACAATGCTGAACTGGCGGCCAGTAAAGATTACACGCTGGCGGTGGTATTGGCCGTGTACTGGTTGGCGACCTTTATCACGCTACACGGGGTAAAATCGGCCTCGCGGATCAGTGCGCTAGGCGGTTTAATCGGGACGTTGATCCCCGCGTTGATTTTGATGGTCTGTGGGATTTGGTATGTCGCCAGTGGTCATCCGGTGCATCTGGCGTGGTCGTGGGATGGGCTGTTGCCGCAGCATATGCAGTGGCAAACTTGGGTATTGGCGGCCAGTATTTTTCTCTATTACTCAGGGATGGAGATCAATGCGGTTCACGTGCGTCAGTTGGAGCAGCCATCGCGTAATTATCCATTGTCGATTGCCATTACGGCGGTCGTCACCGTGGTAGTACTGATTTTGGGGACGCTGACCATCAGCGCCGTATTGCCGCATAACGACATGAATCTGGTGCAAGGGTTACTGCATACCTATGACCTGATTTTCAGCTCGATGGGCTGTCCGTGGTTAGGCCAAATTTTGGCGGCGATGTTGGCCATCGGGGTGCTGGGGCAGGTGACTGTGATAGTGGCTGGCCCGTCTAGCGGTTTGCTGGTGGTGGGTCGCGAAGGGATGCTACCGCGTTGGATGCAGCAGGTTAATCGTCATGGGGTGCAGCGCAATATTTTGTTGCTACAAGGGGCGATTGTCAGCGTGCTGTCGATTGTGCTGGTCTGTTTGCCATCGGTGCAGGCGGCGTTTCAGATTTTAGGGCAGTTGTCAGGGCTGTTATATCTGCTGATGTACATCTTGCTGTTTGCTGCGGCGATCGCGCTGCGTTACCGCGCGCCGGAGGTGGTGCGTCCGTACCAAATTCCGGGGGGAAAAGCGGGGATGTGGTTAGTCGGCGGCGCCGGAT
>SAMEA3387498__coassemble_1020_pt1 | contig 20995 bp, 17 predicted proteins | sample SAMEA3387498__metabat2_low_PE_007 | metagenome-assembled genome bin SAMEA3387498 (sample SAMEA3387498) | Felis catus | biome: Faeces | place: United Kingdom | collected 2012 | reverse complement strand
CGCCACAACAGTGTACCAAGCGTCCCGCGGAGCTGTTTTTTGTCTGGTGTGCCGCGAACATCGGCATCCTGGGCGTGGTGTACGGGGCGGTGATCGTTTCGTTCGGGCTGTCTTTCTGGCAATCCGTGCTGGCAGCGCTGGTCGGCGTAGCATCGTTCTCGCTGGTCGGGATCACCAGTGTGGCCGGTAAAACGGGCCGCACCACCACGCTGACCCTGTCACGGGTCTGCTTTGGTAAACAAGGCAATATCGCGCCAACGGCGTTTTGCTGGATAAACCTGATGGGCTGGGAAGCGGTGAATCTGGTTACCGGCACCCTGACGCTGGTAGCTCTGTTCAGTGCCATGGGGCTCGAAACCAGCGCCCTGATCACGGGGATTTCTCTGCTGCTGTTTGGTGGCCTGACGGTGGTGGTTTCCATGTTGGGCCAAGATACCGTGCTGCAGATGCAAAAGTGGATCACCCGCACCTTTGGCGTGATGACGCTGATTGTGGTGTTGTATCTGATGGCTAATGCCGATTGGAATGCGATTTTAGCCCTGCCATCCGGTAACTGGCTGACCGGCTTCTTACCTGCGGTTTCTGTGATCGCCGCCGGTACCGGCATCAGCTGGGCGATTGCCGGTGCCGACTACAGCCGCGATCAGCACGCTGACACCAGCACCAGTTCAATCTTTTCAGCGGTGGTCGCCGGTGCGGCGCTGCCACTGGTGCTGCTGATGTTTGCTGGGATCTTGCTGACCGCGCAAATCCCCGATCTGGCCTCAACCGAAAACCCGATCGCCGCAATTGGCCAATTACTGCCAACTTGGATGGCGATCCCGTATCTGGCCGCCGCCGTAGCAGGCATCGTCACTATCGCGGTGCTGAGCCTCTACTCTGCTAGCCTGAACCTGCTAAGCATGGGCGTTAAACTGCGCCAATCGCATGCAGTGATGCTGGATGCGGTATTGGTCGTGGGCGTTGCGCTGTATGTGCTGTTTGTCTCCGGTGATTTTCTGGGGCCCTTTATCGCCTTTTTGATCTTCTGTGGTCTGTTCTTAGCGGCGTGGGCGGCGATTTTTATTCTCGATTTTCTGGCTCTGCGCCGTCAGCACGGTTATGACTACCGCGCACTGTACGGTGATACCGGCGTGCGTAAAGGCCCTCTCGCTTGCTGGCTAGCCGGCGCCTTGAGCGGCCTGCTGGTTACCAAAACCGGCTTTATTGATGGGCCGCTGGCAATCGGTATTTTTGCTGACTCCAGCTTGGGGCTGTTTGTCTCCTTTGCCGTGAGTTTAGTTCTGTATGCCCTGTTGTTCGTTGCAGCGAAGAGGAAATAAAAGGATGTTGAACCTAACTGCACAAACACCGGTTATGGTGATTGGCGCTGCCTTTGGCGATGTGATGCTGAGTATGCAGCGTTTGCCGCGCTCAGGCGGCGATGAAGTGGCCAGCGAGACTGGCCGTCAAATTGGCGGCTGCGCCTTTAACGTGGCGCGCGTATTAGCCCGTTTAGGCATGCCGCTGATTAATGGTATTCCGGTCGGTACCGGCATTTGGGGCGAAGCGGTAGCCCGTGCCATGCAGGCTGAATCTCTGCCGGTACATTTGCGTAACCGCGAGCACGATAACGGCTGGTGTCTGGCACTGGTTGAGCCTAGCGGCGAACGCACCTTTGTTACCGTGGAGGGATGCGAACAGTTCTGGGATACCGATGCCCTCGAAGCGCTGCTGCCACAAGAGCCGGCGTGGGTTTATGCCTCCGGTTATGAAATTGCCAGCAACCACGGCAAGCCGCTCCTGAGCTGGCTGACCAATTTGCCAACGCGCGTGAAGCTGTTTATCGATCTCGGTCCGCGCATCAGCGAACTGTGTCCGCAGGTGCTGGCAACCTTGCTTGGACGCGGCGCACTGCTGACCCTTAACCGTGAAGAAGCGGCACAGCTGCTCAAACAGCCCGCAACGCCGCAGAATATCGCAGCATTTTGTCAGGCGCACCACGTGCCGCTGATCGTTCGCCAAGACAAAGATGGCGCGCTGGTCGGCTCGCCGGATGGGCAGTGTCATCAGGTGATGCCGGTGTCGATCAGCGCGTGCGATACCATCGGCGCCGGTGATGCTCATTGCGGCGCTACGCTCGCCGGATTGATGAGCGGTCTGCCATTGGTGGAAGCGGTGCAGTTGGGCAATCTGGTCGCGGCCATTGTCGTCAGCCGCCCAGGTGCTGACGGCGCGCCGTATCTGGCGGAGCTGAGCGATTACGCGTTGCCGGCAATTCAGCAGATAAACTGACGACACCACACAAAACGACACACAGCACAGCCCGGCAATAAGTTCGCCATCATGCTGTCTAATCCCGCCTCGCCATGCACGTTGCATGGCGAGGCTTTTTTCCCTTTTCCCTTTTTTGCAATGTGGTGCCGTTTGATTGATCACTTCAATAATTGTTGTATAGTTGAATGATAACTCGTTAGTGCAGAGAATTTGTATGGACAAACCTACCGCAACCAAAGTGTTTGAATCGCTCGCCTCGGGCATTCGTCTGGATGTTTGGCGCTTGCTGGTTAAAGCCGGACTCAACGGCATGGTCGCCGGACAACTGGCGACTGAGCTGGATCTGGCGCCAAACACCCTCTCGTTTCATCTCAAAGCCATGTTGCACGCTGGGCTTGTTTCGGTTGAGCAAGAGGGCCGTTTTTTACGCTATCGCGCCAATATCCCACTGATGCTGGATCTGATTGGCTACCTAACCGAAGAGTGTTGTCAGGGCCAACCTGAGCAGTGCGCCGATCTGCGCAAAAGCGCTGGCTGCTGTGAAGCCGTGCTACCGCCGCTCAGCACAACAACAGAAAAATAGTCTTCACGAACGGCTCATAAGCAAGGAAAACAAGGCGTTGGCCGATTCCTGAGAGCCTGAATAACATCGCTAGCGTACCCGCCTTTTAGTGCGTGCTGGCTCAATTTTTTCGGAGAGTGTGTATGTCTGCCCCCACCTGCGGCGAACTTGCCACCACAAAACGCATGCGTTTTCTCGACCGCAACCTGACGCTTTGGATCTTCACCGCCATGGCGCTGGGCGTCGGCATTGGTTATTTCTTTCCACAAGTCGCTAGCTGGAATGAGGCGATGTCGATTGGTAGCACCAACATTCCACTGGCGATTGGCTTGATTTTGATGATGTATCCGCCGCTGGCGAAAGTGAATTACGCGGCGATTGGAACGATGACCCAAGATCGCACCGCGATCACCTTATCGCTCATCATGAACTGGTTGGTCGGCCCGCTGTTGATGTTCGTGATTGCGCTGGTGTTCTTGCACGATCAACCCGGTTACATGACCGGCCTGATTTTAATTGGCTTAGCGCGCTGTATCGCCATGGTGCTGGTGTGGAACGATCTCGGCGGCGGTAACAAAGAGTACGGTGCTGGACTGGTCGCCCTAAACAGTGCGTTCCAAATTCTGACTTACAGCTTCATGGCTTGGTTATTTATCACGGTGCTGCCGCCGCTGTTGGGCTACCAAGGCTTTGCAGTTGATATCACCATGTTAGATATCGCCAAAAGTGTGCTGATTTATCTGGGGATCCCCTTCTTAGCCGGTTATCTGAGCCGTAAATGGCTGATTAACGCCAAGGGGGAACAATGGTATAGCGAAACCTTTATCCCCGCTATTTCGCCAATCACCTTGATTGCTCTGCTGGCAACCATCGTACTGATGTTCAGCCTGAAAGGGGAAATGATTGTTGAGCTGCCGATGGATGTGTTGCGAGTAGCCATTCCGCTGGTGGTCTATTTTGTTCTGATGTTCTTTACCAGTTTCCTGATTGGTAAAAAGCTCGGCTTACCGTATGACAAGAATGCCTCAATTGCGTTTACCGCAACCGGCAACAATTTTGAATTAGCCATTGCCGTAGCGATTGCCGTGTTTGGCCTCAATTCCGATCAAGCCTTTGCCGGTGTCATTGGCCCCTTGGTGGAAGTGCCGGTATTGATTGCTCTGGTGAATATTGCCCTGAAGATGAAACAGCGTTATCAGACCCAAGGAGTTAAAGCATGACCGATTCAAGCGTGACCATTTACCACAATCCGGAGTGTGGCACATCCCGAAACACGCTGGCGCTGATCCGCAATAGTGGGATCGAGCCGGAGGTAATTTTGTACCTGCAAACCCCGCCGGACAGAGCCACACTGCAGAAACTGATTCAGTCGATGGGAATTTCAGTTCGTGCTCTGCTGCGTCAGAACGTCGCGCCTTACGCCGAGTTAGGGCTGGCCGAGGATAAATTCAGTGATGAGCAATTGCTGGACGCCATGCTGGCACACCCGATTTTGATTAACCGCCCGATTGTGGTGACGCCAATCGGTACTCGCCTGTGCCGCCCATCAGAAGTGGTGCTGGATATCCTGCCGCAAGCGCAGCGCGGCGCGTTCAGCAAAGAAGACGGCGAGCAAGTGGTCGACGCACAGGGTAAGCGCCTGCGCTAATCGGTTCACGTCGCCGGTATACTGACCGGTTGCCGCCAACAAAAAAGCCGTCGCGCATCATGCGCGACGGCTTTTTTATCGCTGTCATTAGCGTCTATCGTAAACCGACATTCAGCTTAATTTCAGGCTAACGAAATCCTTCAGACGCGAGAAGATCCCTGCTTCTTTGACGGCCGACAACGTGTAGAGTTTTTCACTCCCGATCACCTGATCGTGATACACGTACTCAATCACCCCGACTTCAGTCCCCTTCGCGACCGGCGCTTTCAGGTCTTTATCCTTCAGGGTATAGCGTACACGCAACTCGTGTGCAGCCCCTTTTGGCAAGGTGAAGAACAGGTTATGACCAGCGCCGAGCTCAGCGTATTTCTCCTGACCGTACCACACCTTTTCACGGGTAATGGCACGATCTTTTTGTGCCAGCTGCACGGTTTCAAAATTGTTTTGGCCCCACAGCAGCAGCTTTTTAGCCTGCTCTTCACGGCCTTTGCTGCTGGCCGCGCCCATCACCACCGCGATCAAGCGCTGCCCTTCACCATCAATGCTAGTGGCGACCAAGTTGTAACCCGCCGTCTCGGTGTGGCCGGTTTTCATGCCGTCAACATGCAAGGTTTTATCCCACAGCAGACCGTTACGGTTACGCTGAGTCACCCCATTCCAGGTCAGACTTTTCTCGCTATAAAACGGGTAATAGGTCGGTTCACTGTTGATGATGGTCTGTGCCAGCACTGCCATATCGCGCGCGCTGGAGTATTGCCCCGGCGCATCCAAACCATGCACCGTTTCAAAATGGGTATTCGGCATGTTGAGCAATTTAACGTTGGCATTCATCTGCTCAACGAATTGTTGCTGACCACCACTGACATAATCGGACAGCGCCACGCAGGCATCGTTACCGGAATCAATGATGATCCCGCGCAGCAAATCACTGACTGTCGCTTTATCGCCCGGTTTCAGGAACATCAGCGAGGAGCCTTTAAACACCGGATTACGGGTTGCCCACGCATCGTTGCCAATAGTGACCGGATCGTTGAGGGTGATGCGTCCTTCATCCAGCGCCTGCTCGGCCACATAGGTGGTCATCAACTTGGTCAAGCTGGCTGGGTTACGCCGCTCATTTTCATTGGCCGCCGTCAGGATTTGTCCTGTACGGGCACTCATCAACACCCAAGAGGCCGCATCAATGTGCGGAGCGCGCAGAGGCATGTCGGTATCGGCATGGGCGGTACTCGCCACCAGCAGCGCGGCTAACGTAAGTTTGCTAACAATATTCAAAACAGATCACCGTGAATAATAACCAATACCGGCTTTATCGACCGGACACTGAGCCTCTTGCGTACCTACAACGAATGGCGCAATTTCACGCCATGCATTTTCGTTCATTCGCCCAGCCACCCATAAAGGCGACAATGTGGCAGCTAAAGCAGGCCGAGGCTCTCAGGCTGTGTCAGCCAAAAACAGCGGAACCCAAAAACAGCGGAACAATGTATGCGTTCTTGGCGCGCTAACATACCGCAGACAGGAGGGATAAGTGTAAAAAACAGAGGGAAAATACGTACAGATGTAACAACCGGCGAAAAGCGCAGCAATCGCGGGCCTTAGCGGCCCCCATGGCGGCGATTTTGTCAGCAAATACCCTGTAGCCATGCCGACTAGTGAGCCGAAAAAACATGCAGAGCAAACATACCAAGCAAACTCGCCACCCCATAGGCGGCGCTGCACACGAACCGCGCTTACAGGGAAAGGGTTATTGCGGCCATATCGCAACTTAAGCGGCATTGCCCACAGCCATTACAGTTATCGTCGACTTGCGGCAATTGGCCCGCCGTTAACGTAATAGCCTGTTGTGGGCACTGCTCTGCGCACAGACCACACGCCATGTGCGCCTGAGTACAGCGGGCGCTGATCTGGGCTCGCACCGCTAACAGCCAAGGGCGATCGCTTTGCAATGCGCCGGATGGACAGGCGCGTGCGCACGCCGAGCAGCCCTCGCACCACCGCTCAGCATAATCAAATCGGCTTTGCCCCTGCGCATCCAGCGATAGCGCCTGTACCGGACACGCACGGACACACGCCCCGCATCCGGTACACAAGGTCTGAAACTCACGCTCCTCGGCGCTGTAAGGGGGACGACAGACATTCGCCCGCATCGGCATACTCGACGCCGGCTCCGCAGGACGCTCGGCGGCCCAATTCATGCTCAAAAAGCGCCGCCGCGACAAAATGCGCGGGTTTTCCAATCGCTCGGCTAATCGTTGTGTGGTTTTCATGTCAGGCTCTTTTCATCTCCACGCCAACAGGGTTCATTGCCGGCGCACAGACAGATGACTTAACGAAATAGCGGCTTGTTGGCCACCGTCACATCCAGCGTCTGCGCTAAATCATGCAGATAAATACGCGCCAACTGCCCTAACTCTTGGTAAAACACACTTTCTCCACTGTCGATCAGCGCATCCAAATAAGCGTATGCCCACGGCAGTAAGTGCTCGGCCAGCAGCTGCTGCACCTGCGCGGTTTGCTGCTGTTCGGTTAATAACGCCAGTGTCATCAACATCAAGCCAAAGTGATCTTCCGGCTCATGCTGCTGCGGGGTAAATTGCAATCCACACTGCTGCAAAAACTGTCGATAGGCCAAGGTACTGTCGCCCATCAGTAGCCCTTCGTGATCCAGATATACCGAACCCCACGGCGGTGCTGGCATGCTGCCTTGGCCAATAAACAGCACACTGTGCTGATACACCAAAGTTTCATCCAGCGCCGGCAATTGGCGCAACAAAGGCGCGGCCTGCGCTTGGCAAGAGGCCGGCAATAAACCTTTAACTTCATCCAGCACACCGAGCGCGGCCTGAAATTGCGGGTCGGTGGGTGAACAGTAAAACAACACCCCTAAAAGTCGTGGGATGACCGCCAGTGATGACATCATGCTTCCTTCAAGATTTTCTGATTTTCGATGCCTAAGTGCTTGTACTATGCACCGATCATGGCTCGTTCTGTGAGTTTCGCTCTTGTTTGCGTTTCACTTGAGGCGGTGTACGGCCCCGATTGAACGCCGTACACCGCGATGGCTTTACACCGTGCTCGCTTTATCGCTTGCCGCGCTTGTTCTGTATTCCCAACCAAGGCTGCAAGCGAGCGTTCAAGTCCGCGTGATTACATGCCGATTTGCCACAGGTCGTAAAACGCAATGCGCCCTAACAGCTCAGCCGCGATCACCACCACAGCCACCAGCGCCGGTAACCATTTCGGCTCCTGACGCGCCGCCAGCAACAATGCCAGCGCCAATAGCGCGGTTTGCAGTTGCCACAAGCCGGTCACCGCCGCCAAGGCAGCGCCGCCGCTGCTGGCAATAAACGCGGCATAGCCCAGCTTGGTGGTTAGCGCAGCCACAATGCCAAACCCCATCACCCAACGCGCCCATGTCACGCCCAGCGCGCAAGCCAGTGCGCCACCACCAATGAACACGGTCAACAGGTGCATCAAGGTGACATGCCCGCTCGCCCAATGCGGCACGGTATCCAGCTGATAGATTTGCGGGATAGTCCAGACAAACAGCAGCCCCACCGGCACAGCAACGCCGAGCAGCGCACGACTTAAGCCCGGCGCAGCCTGACGCCAGCGCAATAGCGCACCTAAGCCCGCACAAGCGATGAAAATCCCCGACAGCACAATCTCATTGCTCATCGGTGAACGGCCAACGCCAGCCAGCATATTCAGCGCGCGCAGCGGTTGCCCAAGGTGCACACTGCCCATTACGCCGCCGAGCGCAAACAGCGCCACGACGCCCAGCAATTTGATGCTGGCGCAGCGATCACTGCCGACCGGCTGGCGCGATTGCCATAACAGCAACAGAAGATAAGCACCGACCGCGCTTTGCGTCAGGACGGTGAAAAAAACCAGCGGTAATTCATGCATGATCACACCTCCCTGGTGTTAGCAACCTGACCATCTTGACTACCCGACGGGCGGGCATCCGGATGCGGTTTGATGATCAAATTCGGCTGCGTCAACGACGGTGACGGCAACGGTGCAAACGCATTTTGCGTGCCGTACTTAGCGCGCAACTGCTCGATCGGGCCAAAATCCAGTGCGCGCTGTGGACACGAACGCACGCACACCGGCTGCTCGCCTTTGGCGACGCGGGTGTAACAGCCGTCACACTTGGTCATCACCTTTTTCTCGGCATCAAACTGTGGCGCGCCATACGGACAGCGCATCTCGCAATAACGACACCCGACGCACAGATCCTGATCGACCACCACCAGACCGTCTTCGGCACGCTTGTGCATGGCGCCAGTTGGGCAGCCAGTGACACAAGTCGGGTTCGAGCAATGGTTGCAGCTGATCGACATGTAATAGTGGAACACATCGGACTGCCACATACCGTTACGCTGCTGCCAGCCACCACCGACGTATTCATAAACCCGCCGCAGTTTCGGACCAACATCCAGATCCTTTTCATCCTTACAGCTCACCTGACATGTTTTACAGCCGGTGCACTTGGATGAGTCCAGAAAAAAACCATATTGAGTAGGCATACTGTTTTACTTTCCTTAAACCTTCTTCACTTCGCACAGGTTAGTCAGCTGCGGGTTCCCCTTCGACAGCGGGGAAGGATGCATCGTGGTCAGGGTATTGATACACCCGCCGACATCCACGCCATCTTTGTTGGTTTTCCGCCATGCCCCTTGCGGCATCGAGACCACTCCCGGACGGATCCGCGGTGTCACTTTAGCCGCCATCCGCACCCGGCCGCGGTCATTGAAAATCTCCAGCAGATCGCCATCCTGAATGCCGCGAGAGGTCGCATCCAGCGGGTTAATCCACAGGGTATCGGGCACCGCTTCGCGCAATACGGCTACCGAATGGTAGGTGGAGTGTGTGCGACCTTTGGTGTGGAAACTGGTGAGTACCAGCGGGTATTTTTTCAGCAACTCCGGATCGCCATCAACCCCTTCGCGCACCGGCACATACTCAGGGATCGGGGTGATTTTGTCCCACTTCGGATCTGGCAGCGTCCATTCTTGGGCAATGGTCGCTAGGCGTTCGGAGTAAATCTCAATCTTGCCGGACGGGGTTTTCAGCGGATTGGCCTGCGGATCATTACGGTAATCTTGCAGCGCGACATATTTGCTGCTGTCCGCCAAGCGGCGATCTACCACGCCCATGCCATCGGTTTTGGCAAACGGCGGCAGATTCGATTGCGGATTCATCTTGCGGGTTTCTTCGTAGCAGTACTCCACCCAGCCATTGACATCACGCCCTTCGGTGAACTGCTCTTCAATCCCCAGTTTGCGCGCCACTTCGGCAAACACATCGTAGCTTGGGCGATTATCAAACAGCGGCTCAATGGCATTTTGCAGACGGATAAAGTAGTGATATGCCCCTGATGCATAAGAGTTATCCACCAGATCGTTTGACTCCACCGAAGTGCAATCGGGCAGCAACAGATCAGCATAACGCGCCGTGGCGGTCATGTGGTTATCCATCACCATGATGAACTCGCACTGACTCTCATCTTCCAAAATCTTGTGCGTCAAATTGAGATCAGAGTGCTGGTTCATCATCACGTTACTGGCGTAACTCCAGATAAACTTAATGTTTTGCGATAACGCCTCAGCGCCGCGCAATCCACTGTTTTTACTGGTGAACTTGCTTCCGTGCATGATGGCATCGGCCCACAAGAAACAGGGAATTGACGCTTTCACCGGATTTTTGAATGGCAGCTTTTTCAGTGGATAAGAGACATTTCCGCCCCAGTTACCGGAGTTCGTTCCCGGTCGGCCAAACTGCCCAGTGATCACCGGCAGCAACATAATGGCCATGGCGGTCTGCTCACCGTTCGAGGCCCGCTGCGCCGACCAACCTTGTGAGATCCACGCCGCTTTCGCCGCAGTCAGCTCGCGCGCTAACTGGCGGATCTCTTGCGGTGCAATACCGGTAATTTGGCTAGCCCACTCCGGCGTTTTAACCGTTTTATCCGCGCCTAAACCCAGCACATAGCTCTTATAGCTTGAGTTAGCCGGTGCCGAGGCAGGCAACGTACTTTCATCAAAGCCCACGGCATAGCGGTTGATTTGCGCTTCATCGATCAACTCTTCGGTCAGCATGGTATGTACCATCGCTGCAACCAAAGCGGCATCCGTGCCCGGATTAATCGGCAGCCACGTGGCATTAAAGGCCGACACGCTATCGGTACGGCGTGGATCAACGATCACCACCTTCGCGCCGCTTTGGCGTAAGGCATCAAATGTTTCAGTGATCTGACCGCCACCCGACATCCGCGTTTCGGCAATGTTCTGACCGAACATCAAGACAAAATCGGAATGGCGAATATCGGAGAGCAAACTGGCTTGCGGTGAACCATACAAAAACGGCTCAATCACACCGATGGATGCGGTCGAATAGGTGGTGTACTGGTCAAGGAAGCCGCCCATCAATCCCAGCAAGCGTTTGCCTGCACTGCGGCCTTGAATATTGGCTCCGGTAGAACCACTGCCGTACTGATAGTACACAGCTTCATTGCCATATTTATCAATGGTGTAGCGCAATTTATCGGCGAGAATCGTGGTGGCTTCATCCCAGCTGATCGGCACGAACTTGCCTTCACCACGCTTGCCAATTCGCTTCATTGGCGCTTTGAGACGATCGGGATTATAGGTCTTCCAACGTACTGAGCGGCCACGCAGACAAGGGCGGATCTGGTGCTCGCCCATCACCGCATCATTGATGCCATTTTCAGTATCAATGCGTACGATCACGCCATCTTTGGTGTGCACTTTGAGCGGGCAACGACTGCCACAGTTCACCAGGCAAGCACTGTACGAAACTTTGGTCCCGTCATCGCGGGTCACCAATGCGGGTTCTGACTTTGCGTTCACTTGAAATGGCAGCGATAACGAACTGGCCACAGCCAATGCGCCTCCCCCTTTTACGCCCATCTCAAGAAATGAGCGTCTGGATACCTCGCAATTCAGGTATTCCGGATTACCTTTGCTCATATCACTCCTTAAATCGCCTACACCAAAATAAAACCATCTAAAATGGAAATCCTTTTTTACAAAAATACCCTAAACGGGTTACCGGTATCATGGCTTGATAGATATCAAAAACTGGCCGGTAATTTTTATTCAGGGAAATAATTGCTGGTGAGGTCAAAAATATTATCCTGTCGCCTCAATATAATGAGGCAAGCTGTTTTATTTTGAATGAGAAAATGAATGAATATAGGGATAAGTGTGCAATACGCAAATAAATAACAAGGTGACAAACTATTTAACGTAAGCAATGAGGTCGCCATACAATTGAATTGGGCGATGCAAGAAATACCGCAAAGAAATGATGGCGTACAATTCAGTGAAATAATAAACACCGCCCATGTAGCGGCGCTAACAATAACGGCAACGGCTCAATGTAATGTAAACCGATCAGGCCAACCGCGAATTGACAAAGCAAGCCTAATGAGATGATTAGGCCCTATCCACAGCCTGATGCGTGGCAAAGCCGCCTATTTAGTGCCCTCTGGCCGCCTGCACCTGCGCGAACGCCGCCCAAAAATGGCGCGCCTGTACCAAGATCTGCTCATCCGGTAATTGATGCCAAATACTCTCCCCCCACAAGCTTAACAGTACCGATTCGCTATCGGTAATTTGCGCCTCGCGCTGCTGAATTGGGCTTTCCCCCGCGCTCTCTTGCACTAACAATCCTTGTGCTAACAAAGTTTGTGCTCGCGTAGCATCGGCCAATTGGCTTTCGCTAGTTGATGCCTCAAGATCTGATTGATGGCGCTGCAAAACACATAATGCTGCGCGGATCGCCGCCGTTTCATAACGCAAAATATCATGCGCATCCGATTTAATATGAAACTGAGATGCCAATGCGGTCAACTCGGTCAGCAGTAACTCCCCTTCGATAATCAGTGCCGCTATCGCCATGACCGTTCTCCTTAGAGCTCTTGTCGTCAATATTGTTTTTATCCATAAAAACAATTAATTCTTATTCGCAATTTACTGTGCAGCCATTTCCCAATCTGAGTATAACTTTCCTGTGTTGATATTTTTAGGCGGTGACTAACGGCATCAACTTACGCCTTCCCTATTTTTTATTTTGCTAATATTCTGCTTATCTTGCTTATCCACTATCGGGTTTATTTTGCTGGCCTTTAATTAAGCATAATCGAGCTCCCCATAATTACCTATTTGAGCCGCGCACATTTTTTAGCGCAACGCTGGGTAATTTGCCGCTATCTTTCGCAAAAAAGACAACAATAGGAGGGGAAATCCTCATAGCAATTCTTCTTTTACCGCCCTGTACGGCTTACACCGAGATGGGCGCTAAGCCGTGCAGGCACTGACAGATATGCTAAAATGCGGCAACATCCTGATATCACAACTCAAACACGGACTTACGGATGAGCCACTTACCTGTCACAGACGCAGAGCCTAGTCGTGCGCTGTATCGCCGCATTCCGGCCATTGAACAACTGCTGCGTCACCCGCAGATCCAGCCTCTTTTGGCGCACTACGGCAACACCCTGATCACCGAGCAATTACGCCAACTGCAACAGCAGGCGCGCCAGCATATTCAAACCCGCCATTCTCTGCCAAATTGGAGTGACGATTGGCCACAAGCGCTGCAGCATCAGCTGCAACAACGCCGTCTGGCGCCGCCACGGGTTTTTAATCTCACTGGTACCGTATTGCATACGAATCTCGGCCGCTCCCCGATGGCGGAGGCGGCAGTGACGGCAGTGAGCCAAGTGATGCGCCACCCTGCGGCACTGGAGTTCGATCTCGATGCCTCCGCACGCGGCCATCGTGACCAACAGGTCGCCCAGTTACTGTGCCGCCTGACCGGCGCCGAAGATGCCTGCATCGTGAACAACAATGCCGCAGCCGTGTTGCTGCTGTTAGCCAGCATGGCCGCCGGACAAGAGGTGGTGGTATCACGTGGGGAGTTGGTGGAGATTGGCGGCGCTTTTCGCGTACCGGATGTCATGCGCCAAGCCGGTTGCCTGCTACATGAAGTGGGCACCACGAACCGCACCCACTTACGCGATTACGAGCAAGCCATCACCCCACACACCGGCTTGCTGATGAAAGTGCACACCAGCAACTACAGCATTCAAGGCTTCACCGCCGAGGTCTCGCATGCTGAATTGGCCGCCCTTGGCCAGCAGCATGGGTTACCGACTGCAGTGGATTTGGGCAGTGGCTCACTGATTGATCTGACTGCCTATGGTCTACCCGCTGAGCCAATGCCGCAGACCTTGATCGCACAAGGAATCAGTCTGGTATCTTTCTCGGGCGATAAACTGCTCGGCGGCCCGCAAGCCGGGATCATCATCGGCAAACGCGACCTGATTGCCAAGTTACAGCGTCACCCTCTCAAGCGTGCGCTACGCGCCGATAAGATGACCCTCGCCGCGTTAGAAGCCACCTTGAACCTGTATCTGCAACCCGAGCTCCTGCGCCGTGACCTGCCAGCGCTGCACCTACTGACCCGCGAGCAATCCCAAATGCGAGCAGCAGCCGAGCGGCTAATGCCGATTCTGCAACCACTGTTCGCGGATAGCTTTACAATCGCCTCCGCAGCTTGCGCCTCACAAATCGGCAGTGGCTCACAACCGCTCGACCGCCTGCCTAGCTGGGCACTGACCTTTACCCCACATGATGGACGTGGCGCAACCTTACTGACACTGGCCGACCAATGGCGGCGCTTGCCGCTACCGGTCATTGGCCGCTTGCAGGAAGGTCGTTTATGGCTCGATCTTCGCTGCCTGTGGCCTGACGATGAAGCCTTATTCCTGAGCCAGCTCACGGAGCGTTATGCCGCATCGCCGAGCAAGCCGGTTCATCCTCAGCCCGACACTCAATCTGCCTCCTCAGCCGTGACAGCGGCTACTACTGCCGACAAAACTCTATTAGGAGGCGCTCTATGCTGATCGCCACCGCCGGCCATGTCGATCACGGCAAGACCAGTTTGTTACAGGCATTAACGGGGATTAACGCTGACCGCTTACCCGAAGAGCAGCGCCGTGGCATGACCATTGATCTGGGGTACGCCTATTGGCCGCAACCTGATGGCCGAGTGATTGGCTTTATTGACGTGCCCGGCCATGAGAAATTTTTGGCCAACATGCTAGCCGGGATTGGTGGTATCGATCATGCCTTGCTGTTAGTCGCCTGCGATGATGGCGTCATGCCGCAGACCCGTGAGCATTTGCATTTGTTGCAACTGAGCGGTGTTCCGACGCTTAGCTTGGTGCTGACCAAAGCCGACCGTGTGTCTGCCGAGCGCATCGAGCATGTCAGCCACGACGTGCAGCAGTGCTTAGCTGAGTATGGGCTAGATGCTACGGATATTTTCATTACCGCAAGCACCACCGGCCAAGGCATTGCGGCGCTGCAAGATCATCTGCGCACCCTCTCCCCAGCAGCGCGCGCGTTAGATAGACCGTTTCGCCTCGCAATTGACCGCGTATTTACCGTCAAAGGCGCAGGCACCGTGGTCACCGGCACCGCGCTTGCCGGCCAAGTGCAACTCGGTGATAGCTTGCAACTTTGCAGCGCGCGCCAGCAAGTAACAGTACAATCCGTCACCGTGCGCAGCCTACATGCGCAAAACCGCCCAACCGAGCGTGCCAACGCCGGTGAGCGGATTGCTCTGAACCTGCGCGGCGCGGATCCAGCAAGCATTCAGCGCGGAGACTGGTTACTCGCTAGCGCCGCAACCACTAACCCACACCATGCCGATGCGCCGCCATACTGTGACCGCCTAATTGTCAGCCTAACGCCCGCCACCGCGTTCAGCCATTGGCAGCCGCTGCATATTTACCATGCCGCCAGTCATGTAACGGGGCGACTGGCCTTGCTGAGTGAACCAGCGAGCACAAACGCCGATTCGTTCACACCGCCAACGTTCGCCGAATTACGCCTCGACACACCATTACTGCTTGCCGAGCAAGACTGCCTATTACTGCGCGACATCAGCGCTCGACAAACCTTGGGCGCAGCCCACGTGGTGGACTTATTTCCACCGCTACGTGGCAAACGCCGCCCCGAACGACTCACTTTCTGGCAGCACTACCAATCGATTCTGAGCGATGACGCCAAAGCACTTGCGCTACGCCTCACCCAAGGCGCTTTAGACCCTGTTCAATTTGTGTGGTCACGCCAGCTACCGAGCCAGACACTCAGGCAACTTTGTCAGCAGGCACAGGTTATCCATGTCGGCGATCATCTACTGAGCACCGCACACGCAGCAGAGCTACATCAGCGTTTATTGACCGCGCTCAGCACATTTCATCAGCAACATCCCGACCAACCAGGTGTCAGCCTCAGCCGTCTGCTGCGCATCGCGCTGCCCGCCGAGCCCGTCCGCTGCGCCGAAGCCCTGCTGCGCCAGTTGCTACAAGACGGCCTGATATTACACCGTCAAGGTTGGCTGCACCTGCCTACTCACAGCGTCAGCTTCAATACACAGCAACAGCAACAATGGGCGATCATCCTACCCCACCTACTCGCTGATACAGCGTGCTGGGTACGCGACTTAGCCCACGCGTGTGAATTAGAAGAAAGTGCCGTGCGCAGCTTGCTTAAAAGCGCCGCCGTGCAAGGCAAAGTGACCGCGATTGTGCCTGATCGCTACTGTTTGCAGTCTTGCTTATTGCACTGCGCTGAACTCATTCGCACACAACAGACTACACAAGGCAGCACATCTGCCGCCGATTTTCGCGATCAGCTCGGCATTGGCCGTAAACTGACGATCCAAATCTTGGAGTACTTTGATCGCAGCGGATTTACCCGACGGCGTGGCAACGCACATCTGTTACGCGATCCATTGATGTTCACGCTTGCAGAAGAGATGTCGTTTACGCAGCAACCGGCTAGCGAAGTAAACTCAGGGAATGGCAGCGGGAAAGTTCATCAAGAGCCTTACCATGAGACTGACGTGATAAACACCACTGTCGATACGCTCACAACTCCCGCTAGACCGGCATAAAACACGCAGGGATAATGCCAGCATTTCGCTCTGGCATTATCCTTGAATATCTTTATAATTGAGCGCGTTACTGCACATATTGTATACATCTATGCAATAGACAGTATCATGGAAGATCGTCGTTTCCGGTGAGGCGGCTGGACTTCAAATCCAGTTGGGGCTGCCAGCAGTCCCGGGCAGGTTCAACTCCTGTGATCTTCCGCCAATTAAGCTCTCCTGAACTCTCTCCACGTCAACAAATCGATTGTAATTCAATGATATACTGACAAAAGTCACTCTCCAGTAATCAACCCTCTTCTATCTACATCAAGTAGGGTTTGGGGGTATTTCTAGCACACAGAAAATCGTTACTCTTAGTCTCCTTGATACAACATCTAGCCTCCTTCCCACTGTACGTCAGGTGTTTTTGCGCCCAAGCACCGAGGAATACGGTAATCCGCCTTCCCCCTCCGGCGCCTTTTAATGACGCCAGTTTTACTGAAAATGTGAAAACGTTACCAAGCGCAGAAAAATCAGTAAATACAGAGGGTAAAAGTCGATCTCACTGGAAGAACGCCCGGCTTAAATTGCACTTTTAGCACAATGCATGTTTAATGCCTTGGTTAACAACTCTCGGACCAAAAGGTTTCTCATGGCAACAATCAAAGATGTCGCAAAGGAAGCTGGCGTTTCAGTTGCAACGGTTTCCCGTGTGATTAACAAATCGCCAAAAGCCAGTCAGGCGTCTATTGATGCGGTGACTAAAGCAATGAGCAAACTGGGCTATCGTCCGAATGCGGCGGCGCGCGCCTTGGTTAACCAAAGCACCAATACAATGGGAGTGCTGGTAGGCGATGTCTCCGATCCATTTTTTGGCTCGCTGGTGAAAGCCGTGGATAAAGTGGCGCGTGAAAATGGTAAGCATATCCTGATTGGCAATGGCTACCACAGCCCGCAAGATGAACGGCAAGCCTTAGAGCTTTTGATCAACAACCGCTGTGAAGCGATTGTCCTGCATTCAAAAGGCTTGTCGGATCAAGAGCTGATTAGCTATGCCAACGAAGTCAAAGGCTTGGTACTCATTAACCGCCATATCCCAGAACTGGCTGACCGCTGTATCGCCTTGGATAACCATAAAGGCGCCTATTTAGCCACCGAATATCTGATTCGACACGGCCATAAAAAAATTGCCTGTATTGCTTCATCGCACAAAATTGAAGATGCCAATGAGCGCTTACAAGGCTACTTAGCCGCGCTTAATGACAACCAGATTACCTTGCCGAAAAGTTATATTGCCTTTGGTGAACCCAATAGCGAAGGCGGTGAAGCGGCCATGACCGATTTGCTCACGCAAGGCATCGATATTACTGCGGTGGTCACCTACAACGACTATATGGCCGCAGGCGTGTTAACGGCGCTAGACCAAAATGATATTGAGGTGCCGGGTAAAATCTCACTGATTGGCTTTGATGATGGGCTAATCGCGCGTTTTGTGACGCCAAGCCTGACCACCATCCGTTACCCGATTGAAATGATGGCCGAACGCGCCGCACGTTTAGCGCTGGCACTGTCACGCGATGAAGCGGTGGAAGATGAAACGATTATCTTTAGCCCAACGCTGGTACGGCGAAATTCGGCTATCAATTTATAATCGCCACATCACTCGCCTCCCCTCTAGGAGCCGCACCACCTACAGTTACAATGGCCAAAAGCAATAAGCTCTCACACCGATGGTGCGAGAGCTTATAAACCCAGCGTCAACATAATAAATCGCTGAGTCAGCCACCATTAATCACGATTAGGCAACCACAAACTGATAGCCCGTATTAAACACGTACTCTTGTCGCGGGTGGAGAATGCAGTCTGATTGCGTCCATTCTTCATGGTTAGGTGAGTCAGGATAGAACTGAGTTTCCAAGGCAAGCCCTGCATAGTCTTGGTAAGTGCCCCCGCTGCGATCTGGCGTTCCGGCCAACCAGTTGCCGGTATACAGCTGCATGGCGGGCTTGTCGGTTGTCACCAACATCCGCACTTTTTCGTCAGCAGACACCACCTCGGCCACTGGCTAAGACAGCTTGCGGCCACTGGCGAACAAATAACAGTGATCAAATCCCTTCACCGCGATTTGCTGTGGTTCGCATAACAGCCGCTCGCCGATTTGGGCTTGCTCGCGTAAATCTAACGCGCTGCCGGCGACCGCTTGCAGATGACCGAGCGGGATCCCCTCGGCATTAATGGGCAGATACTGCTCAGCCGCAATCTTAATAAAATGCGAACGACAATCCGGCACCGGTTGCTCTCCCTGCAAATTAAAATAAGCATGGTTGGTCAGATTAACCGGCGTTGCCCGATCGGTCGTGGCGCGGTAATGGATAGTCACCTGATTATCGTCGGTCAGCGTGTATGTCACATGCGCCGCCAGATTGCCGGGAAACCCTTGATCGCCATCCGGCGACAATAAAGAGAAGGTTACGGACTGCTCACTTTTCACAGCAATGTGCCAACGGCGCTTATCAAAGCCCTGCTGGCCACCGTGCAAGCAATGCCCGGCTTGGTTAGTAGAAACTTGGAATGTCTTGCCTTGTAAGGTAAACCGACCATGGGCAATGCGATTGGCGTAGCGCCCGATGGTGGCGCCCATGTAGCACTGCTGGCGCATAAAATCAGCCATGGTGCTCACGCCAAGCAGCACCTCGCGACGCTCTTCTAGGCCAACCGGCACCTGACAACTTAGCCATGTCGCGCCGATATCCATGAAAGTAACACGCATGCCGCGCGCATTGTTGAGCTCCACCAATTTGGCTAACCGGCCATCATAAGCCGGTTGCTGTGTCATGGTGATTGAAAGAGGCTGAGTCATAATCAATGTTGGCCTTGTGCTTATAAACGCTCGACTAACCCAGCCCCATCCATCGCTTGGCAGACGTAAATAGCGGCTTTCAGACCGGTTTGCGCCTCATAATTGGCATCCACCACGGCTTGCACACTGGCTACCAGATCGTGCGGCACCAATGCCACCACGCAGCCACCAAAACCGCCACCGGTCATGCGCACACCGCCGCGCTCGCCGATCACTTCTTTGACCATCGCCACCAAGGTGTCGATCTCAGAAACCGTAATTTCAAAATCATCGCGCATGGAGGCATGAGACTCGGCCATCAATCGCCCCATTCGCTGCATATCGTGCTGACTGAGTGCCTGCGCCGCATCCAGTGTACGGTAATTTTCCGTGATCACATGGCGTGCACGCTTGCGCAGTAACGGGTCTAATTCATGGCTTTTTTGATTGAATTGCTCAAGGGTCACATCGCGCAACGCTTTGACACCAAAAATCGCCGCCACCGCTTCGCACTGTTCGCGGCGAGTATTGTATTCACTGTCGACCAAGCCGCGCTTTTTATTGGAGTTGATAATCACCACCGCCAACTCTTCGGGCATCGAAACCGAGGTGGTCTCTAAACTGCGGCAATCCAGTAACATGGCATGCTGCTGCGAACCTTCGGCAGAGATCATCTGATCCATAATGCCGCAATTACAGCCGACAAACTCATTCTCAGCTTGCTGACCGTTAAGCGCAATTTCCGCTTGGCTAATTTCAAGATTAAACAACACTTTGAATGTTTGCCCAATCACCACTTCCAGCGCCGCCGATGAGCTCAGACCGGCCCCTTGTGGTACGTTACCGCTCACCGCAATATCGGCACCGGTAAACTGAAAACCGCGCGCTAACAGGCATTTCACGACGCCACGAATATAATTCGCCCACATTTTATCGTGCTGAAACGCAATCTCTTGTGTTAAATCAAACTCATCCAGCGCATTGCCATAATCCACCGAAATCACGCGCACGATATTGTCATCGCGCTTAGCGGCCGCGACCACGGTTTGATAATTAATCGCGCACGGCAACACAAAGCCGTCGTTATAGTCGGTGTGTTCGCCGATTAAATTCACTCGACCAGGCGCTTGAACAATATGTGTAGGTGCATAACCCAAGGTTGCCTTGAATGCGTTTTTTACATTATCAATAAGTTCAGACATCGCGTATTTCCTGGCAAAGAAGAATAAAAAGAAGATTAAAAATAATAATGAGGGATGGGGTGTCATGCCTGATTTAGCATCGTGATACTTCACCCCACCATCGAGCGCCTCGCTCTACACTCTCAAGTTGCAATTACTGCTGCTTATAATGCACATCACTGACATCACGTAAGCGCTGCGCCGCTTGCTCCGCGGTTAAATCACGCTGACTTTCCGCCAACATTTCATAGCCGACCATAAATTTACGCACGCTCGCGCTGCGTAATAACGGGGGATAAAACAGCGCATGCAGCTGCCAATGTTCGATATTCTGCTCGGCATCGAAAAACGGCGCATAATGCCAGCCCATCGAATACGGGAAGGCACATTGGAATTAATTATCGTAACGGCTGGTCAATTTTTTAATGGCCAGCGCCAAGTCATCGCGTTGTTCGTCCGTTAACTCACTCATTCGGCGAATATGGGTTTTCGGAAGTAGCATGGTTTCAAATGGCCACGCTGCCCAATAC
>SAMEA3387498__coassemble_911_pt1 | contig 28098 bp, 25 predicted proteins | sample SAMEA3387498__metabat2_low_PE_007 | metagenome-assembled genome bin SAMEA3387498 (sample SAMEA3387498) | Felis catus | biome: Faeces | place: United Kingdom | collected 2012 | reverse complement strand
GCGTATTAGTGATGCTTCTGCAGCTCGCCACCGCAGGTCAAATGCACGGCGATGAACGGCTACTGCATTTGATGATCACCGGCTCGACCCTGCTTTCCTCTTGGTTGCTACTGCCCATGGCCTTTACCATGCACTACGCCCATATCTTTTACTCCAACAACGATACCGAGAATCCGTGGTTATTGTTCCCTGATAACACACAAATCCCAAGTTATTGGGACTTTATGTACTTCTCATTTACGATTGCGGTTGCATCACAAACGGCGGATGTGTGTATTGGATCGCAAGAGATGAGGAAGGTGGTATTACTGCAGTCAGTGATATCGTTTTTCTTCAATATGGCGGTGCTGGGTATGTCTGTGAATATTGGTGCCAGTCTGTTCTAAATTGCGCTTTATCGTCCGTAAAGATTGCCGCTGATTACCACGCAGCACGCCCTTTCGATCATCAGGCAGGATGCGAAACACATCCTGCCTATTTCATTAAAGCCGATTATTGCTGGCGTGCCTGCCGGCCAACCGCCTCACCCAATTGCCATACGGCCATGGCATAATGCGTACTGTGGTTATAACGCGTAATCGTGTAGAAATTCGGTAATCCATACCAATACTGATAACCACTGCCCACATCAAGGCGCAGTAAGCTGGCTTCTTTGTGACCCTGTAACGAGCCATTTGGCGTCAAGCCTGCTTGGTTTAATGTGCTAACTGGGTAGCGCGTTTTAAAACCGTGGTCTAAATCTGGTGCTTGGCCACTGGCAGGGATCGCCACGGGCGCGCCTGGCGTCCAGCCATAACCGCGGAAATAGTTGGCGACGCTGAAAATCGCGTCCACCGGATCCCACAGGTCAACATGCCCATCGCCATTACCATCTACGGCATAGTTTTGGAAGGCTGATGGCATAAACTGACCGTAGCCCATCGCCCCAGCAAACGAGCCTTTTAAGGTCAGAGGATCTTTGCCTTCTTCACGCGCCATCAGCAAGAAAGTTTCTAGCTCGGCACTGAAATACTCAGCGCGACGTGGATAGGAAAAGGCCAGTGTGGATAAGGCATCGATAATGCGCGTTTTGCCCATCACCCGACCCCAACGCGTCTCAACACCGATGATACCGACAATGATTTCTGGCGGTACGCCATACACAGCTTCGGCACGTTTGAGCTCTGCCTGATATTGGTTCCAGAACTGCACGCCATTTTGCACGTTATCCGGCGTGATGAACTTACCGCGATAACGCAGCCATGCACCGTTTGGCCCACTCGGAGGGCGTTTTGTCGGCGCTTGCTGATCCATCAGGCGCAGCACATAGTCCAGACGTTTGGTCTGTGACATGACACTTTCCAGTTGCTGGCGATCAAAACCATGCTCTCGCACCATTTTGTCGATGAACTGCCCTGTAGCTGGGTTATAGGCATAATCGCCATTTTCCAGATACAGCGTATGCTCCGGTTGTAAAACAAAACCACCGGAATTGTGTTTTTTTAACGCTTCAGCCGCCGTTTCCGGCTCGATATTCTTGCTGCTACAAGCACTGAGAACCAGTACCAGCGGCAGCAGCGCAGCTAGTTTACGCATTGAGTTTCCGTTAACCCGATCTAATAACGATAATTACGGTTAGTCTTACACTGTAAAGGACTTAAGCACCGCGTGCCAAGCAGCAGCGAGTACGTTTGCATGAAACGTAAAGCTCAGCCAGTCATCAAGCCGTTCACAGCGTGTTTAGCACCCAGTCAGTAACGATGCCAAACATATCATGATAACTTTTCAGGTAAAAAAACAGCGCTATCAGCGCTACAGCCAACATCACAATTGCGCATGATTTTCGCACACTCCATTGTTCCGTCATACCCGTTCCTTTTTTTACTTTGCCAATTAACTAAAACCATACTCCTGCAAAAGAAAAATATGTATTTACAACGTGTATCATGTTGTAATTTGAGAGGTGCATCACTTATTAATCCAAGGCTGTTAGCCCAATTTAGATGACTTCAATTAACGACAGCACAATTATTCATCTTTTTGAACAAGCACCCTATTTAACAGCATTAAATCGGTCCTATTTTCTGCTAAGCGCTGACTTCGCTATAAACAATAAATCAGACATAAAAAAAGCAACTACCCGAAGCTAGTCGCTTTTTTTTAATAAATCTACGGTTATTTTATTAATAGCTGCGTGTCACTTCACCCAGCCGCTAACGTGACGTTGTCACTTACATGCTATCAGTTAAAACCCATAGTTAATCTGGAATGAAAAGGTATTCATATCACTGCCAAAGCTACCACCAATACGGGCAAACAACGGTACAGACTGTGATTGCAACGTCAGCGCCACCACGCCACTGGTGGCATTGATCGACTCTTCCAGATCGCCAGGGAGATCATATTCCAGTTTCAGGTGTTGATACTTCAACCCCGCACTGGGAATGAGCTGCATATCATTTTGCATATTGATGACATAGCCCATCTCAGGGGTAATATCGAACGCATTCACATTGACCGAATCAAAATCGTTGACGCTATAGAACACATCAATGCTCGGGCGTAAGCCGCTTTCCAACTCCGTAAACAAACGAGTACCCACCCCGTAGAGTAAGCCAGATTGTGAGTCATTGATCGACAATGCATCGTCACGATAGTCAGACTTCAGATTTGCCGCGCCCAGAGCCAGATAAGCTTCACTGAACTCATTACTCGCCCCCAACGTGGCATAATATTGATTCAGCGTGATATCACCGCTGTAATTAGAACCAGAATCACTGTATTTGGTGTAGTCATATTTAAAGCCGATATTCACTTCAGCCTGTGCTTGCACCGAAAGACCACATCCGGCCATCAGCACTGATGCCAGCATCCATGTTTTCACGTTCCGCATAACTCACTCCTTGTTATTTCACTGATCCACAGTAACAAAGCTGAGCAATGCGAAAACGTAAACGGCTGTATTTTGTGAGTTCTTTCGCTGATGCGCCGATACTGACTTTACATCGCACAGCAAGTTTCAGATCAACATCGCTTTACGCGAAATACTTTACTCAATATGCCAAAGGCAATAAAAAACGGCAGAATGTGTTTAGCGCCCATAGGAGCCAATACAGTTCTGCCGCTTTAGCGAAGCTAAAATTTCACAACGATTATTTAACTTCTTCAACCGGATAACCGGCACCACGCCACGCAAAAATGCCACCAGGCAAGCGATACACATTTTCGTAGCCTTGGTTTACTGCCCAAATAGCAGCATTATGACTACGACCACAGGCGACAAAGCCACAGTACATAACAATGGTACGACTCTTATCTGGACCCAGTAGCTCCAAGAAGGCTTGTTCGGATTGATTATCTTCGGTCAACGCCGCCCAGCTTTTGCCATCGGTAGCTTGTTTAGCAAACACAAAGTTTTTAGCGCCTGGAATGTGACCTTTTTTGAAGCTGCTGTCGTACGGCATGGTATCGATAATGAGCATCTCTTGTTGACCATCTAGACGATTTTTCAGCTCTTCCACCGTAATCAACTGGTAGCCGCCCTGCTGCGCTTCACGGGCAAGCGTAACAGCCTGCTTCTCTGCCGCCGTTTCCTGCTCAAATTTATTATCAGAGCAACCGGCAGTGAATACCGAAACGGTCAGCAATGCCAATGCTGTCAGTGAACGCTTTTTCATCTTTATCTCCATGTTATTTTACTGATTCTCTTACTGTGTTTTGGCGTATCTGGGCGAGAGGCTCGTTTGAACCACAGCAACAAGCACATACCGAATAAAACGGCATCGCGACCTAGCGCCTGGGGTAAACCACTTAAATCAGCTTGCCCCAAACAGCCACAATTAATGTCTAACCCAATAGCCATGCCATAGCTCAGCACGGCCATAAAAACCACCAGCAGCGCCATCATCCCAACTAATGCAATTTGCCGGCGACACAACACGCCAAGGCCAACGACCAATTCGGTTAGGATCAACAACCATGCAATAGGGGTAATTAGCGCAGGCAACACTAAACCAAAAGCAGCAATCGTGAGTGCGAAGTCACTCGGATGCGATAGTTTTGTCAGCGCACTGACAATAAAAAAACCACCGCACAGGATGCGGCAAAATAGGATAAGTAGTCTCATTTGTATGATTATACCGGAGAGTGATTATCACATAACAGATGAAACTCGACATTCTGGCAGAAAATTGTGGGGCCGCCGTTATATCAAACTCACTCGAACACCAAAGGCTACACTAAACCGCGTCTTGCAAACGCTCTGGATGGGTCAGCACCACCGCGCGTCCGGGGCGCGTAAAGCAAACCAGCGTCAACCCGCATTGCAGCGCCGTTTCCCGAGCGAGCGTGGTCGCCGCCGAAACCGCAAATAAAATCTCCACGCCACACGCCGCCGCTTTTTGCACCATTTCATAACTGGCCCGACTGGACACCAGCAACACACCCTGTTGCCACTGCTTACGCGCACGCAGCCCGAGCAATTTATCTAAGGCGACATGACGGCCAATATCTTCGCATCCCCCCAGTAATTCGCCCTGCGAAGAGAGCCAGACGGCGGCGTGCGTGCAACCGGTTAAATTGCCAATTTGCTGTACTTCACGTAGAGCTGACAAGGCACTATCCATCTGCGACAGAGAAAACCGCTGGGTCATCGGCAAGCGCGGCAATGCGCGATGAATTTCCGCCAGCTGCTCAGTACCGCAAATACCACAACCGGTGCGCCCAGCCAGCGCGCGACGACGCGCTTTTAGCGCGGCAAAACAGCGGCTAGAGAGTTCAATGTGTACTGAAATTCCCTGACAGCTAGGCTCGATATCCATACCGTAAATATCGGCAGAAGAGCGAATAATGCCTTCCGATAAGGAAAATCCGAGCGCGAATAGCCCTAAATCGCACGGTGAAGCCATCATCACCACGTGGGAGATCCCATTGTAGACGAGGGCGACCGGTATTTCTTGTGCCAGCAAATCCGCAGTCTCTTGCGCTAAATGCCCACGGCGGTTTACTAGCACCGATTCGACACCCGCGATAAGCGAACTCTCCGCGCTAGATATTTGGGCTGTGTAGCCAACATCGAGCGTACCCGTCGATGACGAGGTTAAAGCATCAATATCCATCCGGTTGTCTTCCCTGTTTTTCTCACTCGCCATTTTCGCACTCGCCAGTTCCCTGAATCACCAGCGCTCAATAGCGAACATTACGAGTTTGTTGGGTCTGGTTGGCGAAATAATACTATCAATGCATTCAGCATCACGCCCAATCTCAACGTAAATGCAGAAAATCCTGTAACAAGCTCTCTTTCAACCAACGCGCAGCCACCCCCAGTGGTTGCCCTTGATGCCAAAAGAGCTCCATTTGTAATCGCGGCGGGGAAGGCCAACATTCAGCCTCTAACTGTACCACCTCGCCTTTTGCCAGCGCGCTACCCAGTAAAAACTCCGGTACGGCCGCCCAGCCGAGTCCGCGTTTCACCAACTCTAACACTGCCCAATCCCCTTCCACCCACCACACTTGTGGTGAAAGACGAAAGCGATGGCGAATTTCCCCTTCACGCCGTGCCGCCACCATCAACTGCCGTGCGCCTTGCAAATCACTTTGGCTAAGTGAGGTACGCTGCGCGAGCGGGTGTGATGGCGCACACACCAACGGTAGGCGGATTTGCCCTACAGGCACACAGCTAAGCGTCGAGTGTGGGTTGGGCTGTTCATAGCTGATCCCCAACTGCGCTCTGCCGCTGAGCAGCATATCCGTAAGGTCTTCCATCACGGGAAATAACAGCTCTAATTCAACATCGGGAAATCGCAAGGCAAAGGCTTCCAGCAGCGAGCCCAATTTCGGCAATAGCGAATCATCATCCACCGCCAATGTCAGGCGACTCTCGACTCCAGCGGCCAATTCACCGGCTAGCGCAGTAAACCGATCGCACTGATTTAATATGCCGCGCGCTTGCTGGAGTAACCGTTCACCGGCCGCGGTGAGTACCGGATTACGCGCACGGCGATCAAAGAGTTGCACACCCAGATCAATTTCTAAATTCGAAATGGTGGTACTTACCACCGATTGCGCTTTACCCAAGCGCCGCGCGGCGGCCGAGAAAGAGCCACACTCGGCAGCGGCTTGCAGACAGCGCAGTTGCTCCAGTGTCATGTTCATGCCGCGCTCCATATGCCGGTATGTCTGCTTCGTGAGAAACAGTCAACCTATCTATTTTAACGATAGTATCTAACTAACAACTATGCATTTTAAACGATAGATTAGCAGCCACATCGCTAACCAGAAAGAGAAAATACTATGCGCACAGGCTCCGATCGTTTACGTCACGCCATTGGTTTTGAACTCATTGGCCTTATGCTTTGCCCGCTGATCGCCAGTTGGGTGATGGGAATGCAATTACTGGAATTAGGCAAGCTCGCCATCATGCTATCGGTGATCGCCACCGCATGGAATTATGTCTATAACCTGTTGGTCGATAAACTGATGCAAAAGCTGTTGGGACGCACGCAAAAGAGCTTGCCGGAGCGGGTGTTGCATACGTTGGTGTTTGAAGCCGGCTTATTGCTGTTTGTTCTGCCATTGATTGCTTGGTGGTTACAGATTTCACTGAAACAAGCATTCTTACTGGATATGGGCTTTGTGATCTTTTATCTGGTGTACGCGTTTTTCTATAACTGGGCCTATGATCGCATGTTCCCTATCCCAGCCGCGGCAACTGCCACAATAACGGTCGACGAACCCGTAACGCGCAAAAAAGCATCCGTATTATAATCAGGAAATAAAAAACCGGTGACCCTGTATACATCAACACGGCACCGGTTTTGCTCATACGCCAATCGTGCTAGCAGCATGCCAAGTGCGATTAACGCTCTAACGGCTATTAACGCTCTAATAACGGGGCACTGCGGAAACTCCACATCCCCATCACGCGCAGCGCATCGCGATAAATACCCAGCAAATCACCATCGGACACTTTTTGCAGCTCGGCCAGCGGCTTATCCAGCGCTGCGACTGACTCGAAGGTAATCCCCTGTGGACCGGTTTCCCATGTTGCGATTTCCAACAATGCTTGACCACGGCGGACATGGCTACCGGAACTGAGCAGTACCGCATGCTTAATGCGATGTTGAGTCAAGGCATAGCGGCTATATAACGCATTATCAACGGTGGATGTGGCATAGTTGTCTTGCACAATGCGTTTCGCATCAATACCTTGCTTAACTAACCACTCTTGCATCAAACGTGCTTCGGTTTGGTTGTTTTGCGGCACACCACCGGTAACCACAATCAATGCCTGCGGGCTTTGCTTGGCCAGCTCCAATGTTTTTTGCAGGCGCTGTATCAATACATCATGCATCGAACCATCAGGGTTTAGTGCATAGCCTAAGACCACAATCGCTGAATCTGCCCCTAACGGCTGCGGGAGCTGATCACGAATAGGCATTTTGCTGACCTTGTCCACCACCGCAAACAGATCTTGCACTTTTTGGTAACGGGCTGGATTCAACGCTTTCAAACGCGCTAAATGCTTATCCACCTCAGCTTCGTTACCTTTAAAGCGTTGCCACGTGGCCAGATAGGTATGCGCATCCAGATCATCGGGGGCCAAATCGAGGATCCGATTGAAAATGGCAACCGCCTGATCCACATCTTTATTATAGATGTAGGCATTCGCGGCACTGAACAGTAAATCCGCACGATACGGCTCTAGCTTATAGGCTGACAGTAAACGGTCCGCCACTATCTCCATATTGCTAGGTAATTTAGCCGTAAAGCCGGCGTGAGAAACACGCGCCGGAGATTTAAAGGCATCTACAGCCTGCTGTAATAATTGGTCAACAACCTGACGTTGCGTTACTAACTCAGCATATTTGGCCTGTGGCTGTAATGCCTCGGTAGCAGAAAATGCAGAAAAAGTCGGAGAAACTAATGCGACAGCAAGGGAAAGAGCAAGCAGACTGCGTGTCTTATTTTTCATATTACTCTCCTTATAATCATGACCCTCTCAGAATATAGGAATATCCCTTAGCGGGATGTTTATCGGATCACGCTTTACCTTCTGCTCGTTGATTAGATGTACCGATTAAAGCGCCACCATTAATAGAACACATTGTTATTATTGATTTTCTCCTACCCTTTAGTGAACATGGCGCCCACGCATAAGTATGCAATACTGTCTTGATAATGCAATCGACACTGGCTACCAAAGCAATCGCTTCTTTAACTTACTTTAACTCTTATCTCTCGCAGTCTCTCGACTAAACAAAATGAGCCAATACTCGCGTTATCTTGGTTAGCCTAAGAAACTAAAGCATCAAATCTTCACACCAAGGAAAGGAAAATAAGAGGATAAAACTGGCAGTGAACTTAATTAGTCACATCAACATAACTAAGTAAAAATGAGCAGACCATGATGTGAATTTGGAAGTGCATGTTTTAAAAATGAAGCTTAATTATGCACAATAAAATGTTAAATTATTCACGAAGGTGGTCATTATCACTTATAACATTGATTGCAAATTCGTAATTTATGCGTCAAGCATTCATGAACTACAGTGAAAAATACTATGATTAGATTCACAGATATTGAAATTGATCTCATTTTCAATTGATATACTAGACAATGATTTGCATAATTCAGAGGTCTTCCCTATCAAGGCCGTTGCACTGATGTTAAAGAAAATAGTCAGCCGGACGTTTGACCTATTTAAACCACAGTATTTATTCAAAAACCTGCTCTGGCTGGTTTTATTTATCGGGCTGGGAATGATCGCTGAATATCTGTTTGAGAAAATGTTCCTTGTCCCTTATATCCAGATCATTATGTAAACTCTCTAAAAAAGGCTCGATGTTACCGGTATCAAATTAACAATTCACACATTGCAGCAACCACTCAATCACCTATCAACCCCGCGCTAAATAAAATAATAACCACGGTAACAAATAAGCCATTTCACCTATCGCTATTATTTTTGTTCTTCTTACCCAAATTTCCCCTCAATCCTTTCAATCCTTTCACTTGCGCCCAATCACGCCCCCCTTACATCGTCTGACTACTCGCTATCTTCTGCATTGCAACCCAAGTGCAATCATGGCCATATCGCGCTATACAGGTATATTTTTTTACATATTTATCGCGCTGCTTAAGCTTACATGTACTGTTTTCGCTCGACCGTAAAACTACAATGAACCACACTGAACTAAACAAAACCGGCATCCAGCACAGACCTACGGCATATACTGATACACCAGAGTGCCGCAACAATAACCGGCGACACATATGCGCCGTGATGCCTAAAGTGAGAAGTCATTATGCAAAGTGAACGATCAACCAATTGGCCATACCCAACCATCATAGCTCACCGCGGTGGCGGTAAACTGGCACCAGAGAATACCTTAGCCGCCATTGATACCGGCGCGCGCTATGGTCATACCATGATTGAGTTTGACGTTAAGCTCTCACGCGATCTACAACCTTTCTTACTGCACGATGATACGCTGGATCGCACCACCAATAGCTGGGGAGTGGCCGGTTTACTGACCTGGGAGCAGCTACACAAGCTGGATGCCGGCAGTTGGTTTAGCCATGCCTTTCGCCATGAGCCACTACCGCTATTAAGCGAAGTCGCGCAGCGTTGTTTCCAGCACCACATGCTAGCCAACGTGGAAATCAAACCGACTACCGGTCAAGAACAGCAAACCGGTACCGATGTAGCACGCGCCGTACAAACCTTGTGGGCCGGACAGCCCATTCCACCGCTGCTCTCCTCCTTCTCTGTAGAGGCATTAGCGGCAGCAAAACTTGCTGCGCCGGAATTGCCGCGTGGATTACTGTTGGAAGCGTGGGATGAAAACTGGCCAGCGTTGACCAGCGCGCTGGAATGTCTTTCCCTGCATATCGATCACCATGCACTGACCAAAGCGCGGGTTAAACAGCTGAAAGACGCCGGCTTGTATGTCATGGTGTATACCGTAAACCAGCCGCAACGCGCGAAAGAGTTACTTGAGTGGGGCGTGGATAGCATTTGCACCGACCGTATCGATCTGATTGGGCCGGATTTTCACGTGTAATGTCATCCGTGACATTCACTCTCATCGGTGTTTAGGCTAAGTATCGCACTTAGCCTAAACACCTGTTAAACAAAGGGGACCGTGTCTATCGCGGTTCCCTTCGCTGTCGTTACATTGATGGTGCTAGATTGATATCATTAGATTGATGACGGCGCCATCCCGCTAGAAAGTTCAATTAAACGACGAACTTCGTGTTGCCAACCTTGTGGATTGCCAAAATAACGGCTAATCGGCAATACAATCAGTTGATTGGCAATTTCAATACCCACGGTTGGAAAGCCTTGCCCCTGTAAGCGCGCCAACCATGCTCGGCTTTCGGCCACATGCTCTTGCCACGCTACCTGCTGGTAAGCCTGTTCAAAATCTCTCGATACGATACCTTGCTCTGCGGCCAATAAGGCTAAACGCGCAGGATCGCCAACCCATACGCCATCACGATAATGCGTTTGCTGAATGCGCGACAGCATCTGTACACCATCGCCTTGCAGCTGTTGCACGGCTAAAATCGCGCGGATTGGTGGTTCTGAATCCAAACGATGGTTACTATCCAGCAGCAAGTGATTGAAATAGGCAGCGCCAAACGGCTGACCAGTCAACTCAGTGATGCGCTCATCATGCGGGCGCACATAATCACGTAGCGCCTCCCCCATTACCGGCCGATTATCCGCCGTCCACAATCCGCCTGCATGCAGGCAAATCTGTATTTCCGGCATCTGATGCAACACGTCGATTAACGGCGCGGCGCCATAGCACCAACCACATAACGGATCGTAGATATAATGCACGACAACTCGACTCATCTTTTCCTCCACTGGCCGCCTAAGCACAGGCGTGTTGCGCTATTCGCACCCCACGCCCATACTGACCGACTTTTCGGCATTACCACTTCATCTCACCGGTAGCAACTTTAGCGCCAATCGCTAACCCATCATCCACTGGCAGTGCCGGATACGCTTTTTGCATCGCCTGCATCAACGCCGCAGAGCCTTTGACCTCGGTTAAGTTATGCTCAAAGCGCTGAATATAATCACGGGTAAACGTCACCGCATCTGTTCCACTCGGTGCCTGCCCCAAGAAATGCCCAGGGATCACACGCTCTGGCGACAATGCCAGCAAGCGATTGAGTGCCGCTACCCACTCGGCACGGGCAGCAGGTGTTTGGCTATCGGCCATCCAGACATGTTGTCCTGCGGTCACCAATACGCCGCCGAGCGCAGTCTTGGTTTGTGGTAGCCACAAATAGGCATTTGGCGTATTCAGCTCACGAATTTCAATGCGCTCACCGTCAACGGTCAGATAGTCGTCATTCAGCACCTGTGGCACTGTCACTTGCGCCGGTGCGCCTTGGCCTAAAATCGGGCCCCAATAGGCTAATTTGGCCGCATGGGTGGCTTTAATATGCTCAGTGACATGGGCACTGGCCAGCACAGGCACATCGGGGAACGCGGCTCGCACTGCTTGCAAACCAAAGTAATAGTCAGGATCCCCCCACTGATGTACACCGCTTTGAGCTTCTTACCGCTTTGACGAATCATCTCCACCAGCGCTTGCCCGTCTTGCACGGAAAACTGCGCATCAACCAAAATTGCTTCATGCTCGCCGCTGATAAGCTCTGAAGAAACAGGGAAAATCGCATTTTTGCCTGGGTTATACACATCTACTGTCAGCGGTGCCGCCTGCAAGCCTGTCGCGACCATTAACGCCGCCCCACTCATCAACATTGTTGTTTTACGCATGATTCCGTTTTCCTTATTTACGCCTTAATTGGGATGCATGCAGTGTATTGATTCATGATGAGGACAAAAACAGCCTAAAAAGCACATCTCTGTTGCACAAATCGAGCAAATGATAGAGATAAAAAAGAAGACCTGTTCGGTAAAAGCCTGAGTAGCACTGTTACATAACTCATGATTACGTAGCGCAAATCCAGACGATTATCTGAATCACCCAATAAATCCCATACTCCATAATTTACCCTCGCTCATGTTCCTCTTTGATTTGTACCGTAAGCTCGCTAAAAGGTAGCTGAAGCTCCAACAATGTTGTCTCAGATGAGGGCAATAGGTTATCCGCCATGTAATGTTCTACGACAACGTAACTGATGTGACCACTATCATGGTGATAAACGGTAAGGTGTTTTCCCTTGCTCATTTCCATCACCAGTGATGGCGAAATCTGTAAACTTTCCGCGATTTCATGATGCTCACATCCTGGTCGGCGTTTGCGTCGTTCTACCTTGAAGCGAAACTGGTTGTACTTCGCCCAACCAATCAGAAACAGCCCATTCATCAAGGCGATAAAAATGTAGAATGTGACCGTATCCAGTGTATTGAAAAAAGGTCGCACTTCCATATGTCGCGGCTCCATCAAGGCGATAACTAGTCCTTCATGGATCAAGTGTAAAAACGCGACCCAAGCAAATATCGTCAACAACACATCGATGACCCGAGGCAGCAAGCGCTGCTCAGTAAATATCAGCGGCTGACTCATGATTTTATCCGCCCAATGCCACGATCAGGACTCACCCAACGCGCTCTTTCTCGTTTGTTTTTAAGCATCACTTTGGGGAATGATACGAGGGTGGTACACAGACTCAACATCCAGTAGACCACGGGGAACCAAATGATCCAGAACAACGAATTCGCCATGCCTTTTTCATAGCGCCGTTCAATCATAAGACTCACCGAAAACTGCAAAATACACACCACGGCAAGGGTTAATCCCGTGAATGCTGGGGGAAATAGGTTCTTCACGTATAGGGTGTCTGGCATCGCGGTTATCAGGCCTAACAGAAACAATACGACACTTACCGCATAAGCAAACGCCCACGCCGTTGAGAAACAGAACTCAAAAAACAGTGGCCACATACGTCGGTATTCCCATGCCCACAAACGACGCATGTTAACGATGAAAACTTCCGCGCCACCTTGCGCCCAGCGTAAGCGCTGCTTCCATAATCCTCGTAATGTTTCTGGCATCAAGATCCAACACAGAGCGCGCGGTTCGAAAAAAACTGACCAGTGGCGTAATTGCAGTTTCCAACTGATATCAATATCTTCAGTGATCATGTCCGAGCTCCAGTAGCCAACTTCAGCCAGCGCACGGCGGCGAAATGCAGCCACGACCCCCGAAACAGTGAACACCTGTCCGTAGACTCGTTGAGTTCGTTTGATCAAACCGATAATGGAGGAAAACTCTCCCACTTGAATCCGGCCAATTAATGTTGAACGGGTACGAATTCGCGGGTTTCCGGTCACCGCCCCCACACGGGGAAAGGCTATGAGCGGGGCAACCATATAGACGGCAGCATCACGATCCAATAGCGCATCACCATCAATACACACTAAATAATCACTTCGCGCGGCTGCTGCACCGGCTCTGAGCGCCAGCGCTTTTCCTTGATTTTCAGCAAGATGAATAACGCGTAAGCTAGGATGCTCTACAACTAGCTGCTCTAGTACATCGTGCGTGTTATCGGTTGAACCGTCATTAATAGCAATAACTTCAATATTTTTATAACGCTGCGCCAGCGCGGCACCGATGGTTTCGCGCGCATTGAGCCCTTCGTTAAAACACGGGATCAAAATGGAAATCAGCGGTTCGCCCTCGAGTTCAGGCGGTGATATATCATCGCCCCATTTCCAATGACGCTCACGGTAATACCAAAAATAGACACCCCCGCTCATCCACAATGCGGACATGAATAACGGCCAGAAAAACACGAAGTTCAGAATCGCTTCACCCGTAAAAACCAGCGCAATACCAAATGGTAGACTGAACATCAGGCACAGTATCAAGAAAGCAATAATGCGATCAGTCATTTTTGGGGTACCAATATGAGGAGAACATTGGACGAACCTCTAACAACTCCGGTTTACCATTGATAAAATCATCCGGGTAATAACCGTAGTTAGCAGCACCACTTAATGAAAGCTGTCTCATCCATTCAGCAATTTGTTTGCCGCTGATCTCAGCCGCTTGTCCCGATTTATTCCAGTCACGTGCCTGCAATTCAAATACGGTCTTGTCGAGAGCTCCAGGTGTTTGTGCGACAGCCTGAACCAATCTATCAAGCCAAGCATTGGCCTCATTAGCCGGTATTTTCTCCATGAGAGGCATTGCCATAGGGGCAGTCCAATCGTAGGTATTGAGAAAATCATTGAGATTTTGTGCAAACCAGGCTTCACTTTCTGGCTCAAGTATTGGGTTTGCGTACATATTGCGAGCCGTTTGTACCTGCGGGCCACGAATATGACGCACTGATTGAGTCAGCTGTTCGGTGAAATCAATCAAAACCTTACTTTTTAATCGGGTCCAGTTCGCAAACGCCTGCGGATCGTTGCGGATCTTCTCAATGCTATCTGGCAATCCTGCCGCCCGATAAGCGCTTAATGCCTGAGGCGAAGCATCTTCAAAGTCTGATAAGAAAGCATCGTCATGGAATAAAATACCTTTGAAATCGGCGTGTTTAGCCAAATCCTCATAGATTTCAGTGATACGAGTCCGGACTTCACTATCCCATGGGGAAAGACGAATATATTGTTTACGATCAACTACGGCTTGCCCTGTTTGCGGATCCCACGCCGCAACACGCGGAAGAGAAGCATCTAGCCCAAAGGCCAATACCGGCATCCACGCAAATACAGAAACCTGCGCACGCGTTTTCAGTTGCCATGAGATATAACCAAATAAGTCGGCACGCATAGGTAACCAACGGTTAGGGAAATAGAGCTCGTGAATATTCCCATCGCCCTCAGGATCGGCATATGCCTGCAGGAAAACATGTGAAATGCGCATGTCATGAACGCGTTGGATCAGCGTATCGATATTTTTTCGCTGCTGCACCGGATCGCTGTCATACACATAATCCAAATCGACATGCATAACGCGCATTCGCTGAGGTTCACTTACCTGAGCGATTTGGCTAGCAAAGCTGTTAAGTGAAGGATTGTCAGCAATAAGAATTCTTGGAATATCATCAAGATATGCTGCATTCGCCAGCCCACTGTTGAGCGTGAATGCCATCTGGTAGCCTTGCTTCTTCACTAAATCCAAGGCGGTACCACTAGCCGCACCATATGGCCAAACCCATGCCCGCGGCGATTTACCCGTCACTGATTTGAGCTTATTAGTAATCAACGTAATATCGCCATTGACACGCTGAAAGTACTGCTCATCCGTTTCATAAGTACGCGTTTTCTTGTTATACAGGCGATTTGCCACCGCGGGCAATTTGCTTCCCATCGGATTAGCCTGACTACCAAAATGCAGATTCCAGGTATGTGCCCCGACTTCCACCAGCGGTGAATTCGCCATTTCCCGAACCATTTTCCACGTTGCGAATTTATCTCGCTGCGTCATTAAGCCACCAAAATCGATTTTTTGGTTGGCTGGCGCATTAACCCAACTGCCAACTGGCGCCCAAAGTGCAGGCCAGTTATACGCTTTCAGTAGGGGCCAAACGCGGGTATAGAAACTGCTGTATCCATCATCAAACGTAAGGAGTACGGCTTTTGGCGGCAGCACGGCTTTACCATCATGCGCATCTAGAATTTGCTGAACGCTAATCGGTTGGTAGTCATTATCACGCAGCCAGCTTATTTGCTCGTTCAGCGCGCTGGTGCGTACCGCAACATAACGCTGATCGGCGGCATCATCTGCAACATCGTGATACGAAAGCACCAAGAAGCTATTTTTAGGCCATGGCTGATCAGCTATCAACCCCGGTCTCTCCTCTGGAGGGACATAACTGTACACTGTGCTTTCAGCACTGCTATATGCAGAAATCATCCAACCAATAGCAATAATTGCACGGAACCATAGGCATCTTTTCAGCATGACAAATCCTTAAAACCTGACGTTCAAGTCGAATGCAACAGAGATATTCCGCTCACGTTCACCATCGTAGGGGCGCTTATCCCACAGCAGCATCAGTCCACCATCAACAACGTTATTCCATTGAAGCCGCTGCCCATATCCAAGATGAATGATGCTTCCCACATCTTCGCCGCGCTGTACATACGCGCCGATGCCAGCAATTCCTTGTTGTGTCCAGACAGTGTCATAACGACGGTAAATGTGATGTTCGACTGCCACATTCGGAACAACGGAGAGATCTCGTTCAGGGTTATAGTAAGGAACATTTTGTTTGGTATTTCGGCTCCCCCCGATCTCAGGAATAAAATCAATGGTTAGTCGAGGCATTGTCCATATGCGCTCTTTGCCGTGAAGGCCAAACTCGAAACGCGCGTTGCCGTCTGAGAAATGTGAGGAGGAAAGTGATAACTGGTACTCACGCCTTTCATTTTGATACCAGCGGGCATACACATCTCCGCTGTTTGCAAATACACCACTACGCAGCGCGCGCAGTGGCGTATAACGAGAAAGGCGTTCCGCAGAGCCACCAATGCGCCAGTTGTCATTGATATCATGCCAAGCGGCGAGGCGAGCGCCCATTTTCTGCCCATCACCATAATTCCGCGCGGACAAATCCATTTCGGCCCAATAATCACGTGAGGTCCACTCAAGGCCCGCGGCTAAGTCGCGGCTAATCCCCTTGCCCTCTTCAAACACACCGGTAGCGAAATTAAACCCAGAGAAAATCCGCCAATGATGATTGATTGGTGGGCTGTAGATGGCTGTATTAAAAGTAAAATCATTCTTGCCGCTAATTGGGTTATCGGAAGCAATTCCTGATGTTGCGCCTATGCGCAGCTCCGGCATATTGCGCACATCGCGCATTCGAGCAAGGCGACGAGTCTCTTCGTCCTCAGGGCTACGGGCCATAACATCATCAGTCAACTCCTCTGCCTGTTTCCATTCCTGAAGAGTTAAAGCTACATAAGCTTGCTGATGTTCAAGAGCTCGGTTACGCGGTTCAAGCACTTCCGCCAGCTTTAGTTCTTTTTCTGCCATACGCGGCAGGCCACGCGCGCTAAGTACAGAAGAATAGAGAATCAGCAAGCTTTGATTACCAGGACCGGTTCTAACTAACTGCGCCACCCGCTTTTCTGCTTCAGGTAACTCATTGGCTGCGATGTAATATTGAACCTGCAACATTTTGCCGAGTAACCAGTTATCGTTCGGCTGCAATGTTGGCGAGCCATAAATTCGACGCTGATATGGACTTTCTTTGATTAACGCATTGACCTGTGCACTCGCGGCATCAAGGTCTTCTGTCTCAAGATACGTGTAGAACAGATCCTGGCGATCTTCATGATTCAATGGCGTACTAGGAATGGGGCCGTTCGGATAGTAAATATCCATCAACATGGCCTTGGCTTTTTCTGGCTGACGTTCACTAAGTAATGCTGACGCCACCCAACGCTTGGCATAGTTCGGCACTGCGCTGTCTTTCGCCAATGATTCATATTCTTGAATCACTTCATCAGTACGCTTTCGCACCAACAACGCACCCATTCGATCAATTCTGGCGCGACGTATATCACTCTGCGCCGAAGGATCATCCTTCCAAGACGCAAGTAATTGGGCATAGTGAGCCAATGCCTTATCCGCCACGAAAAAGCGTTCTTCTTCATTGCGCGCTGAAGTGTAAGAAGCTCTGACCTCTTCCGCGGCGGAGTTCAGTGCCAACCTTCGTTTAACGGCATCTGATGGGGAAACGACGTGCGCCAACTCCTGCGCAGGTTTACTGACTCTGTTCGCCGACAGTGCAGACAACAGCATAGACTTAGCATGTTTATTATTGGCATCAATCGCAACAGCTCTACTGGCGGCTAATAACGCATCGCCATGTTTTCCCTGTGAAGAATAAACATAAGCAAGTAACGTTTCAGACTCTGCCCCCGGATACCGCTGGGCCCAATTATGTGCTTCCATCAAGGCCCGCTGATCATGACGAGCATCAGCCAATGTCATTATCCAACCGGCACGTACATCAGCATTATTCGGCTCTGTCAGTAACACCTGTTCCCAAATAGCTAATGAATTATTCCAACTTTTCTGATTACGATAGGCTCGCGCAGCAGCAATTTTTCCACGCGCTGGCAATTCCATTCGGCCTTGGTACCGCTGCCAAATATCAATGGTTGCCCCATCTCTGTTCGCCCCCCAACTGGAAACTTGCAACCAGTCAGCGACCTGATTTGGAGATAGCGTATTTTTATTTTCTTGATTTTCTAAGTAATTGAATAACGGAGTACTATTGCCTCTACGCGCCTCAATAATTAGCGAATCATACTCTGACGCTGCTGCAAACGAATGAACAGGTAAAAACACAAAAGCTAAAAGCAAGAGCGAAGCAGGCTTAATTTTTCCAATTAAATCAGTATATTGATGCATCTTAAACGTCTCTTCCCTGACCAAGCATCCAAAGTATTACTCAGCAATAAAGTCTCTTTTTATAATGTTTATTAGGCGAACTAGAGTAGCTAAGACAGATGTAACGTACATCTACCTATGATTTACCTATGATTGGTAACGTATATAAATAAAACTGATAGAAAACGTAGCGGTAGGTTTCCATAACCAACCTGCAGGTTTGGCGACGATATATAATAAGCTGATCAGCTTATAAGAAATTGGTATATCATCGATATATTAATGAATAAGGCTGACGTTTGTGATAATGCACGAATTTGATATCCCTATCAGAGCAACTGCACATAAAAACCATGTAACACATTAAGTTCACAGCAATGGAGTAATTCCATCACTGGCACTAAGCTCACTTAACGACCTAATTTAAATAAACCTTATTAATACACAAACTGTTAAAACCATTTGCTATAAGCGGGGATAAGCAAAATGGTCACATCATAATATCATAACGCCTATTGCTGAATAGTTGACGCCGCATGCATACACAACTTTCATTGTTAATTTGAGAGCCGACCGAGGTTTTTCCCGTAGGGTGTTGCATATTTTGCGACACCAAGCACCGATCGGTGCATCAATGTGCACATGCTTTTCCCATACCAATAGTCTAAATAAATACGCATGTTTTATGTGCCAATTTACGCGTCATGACATCAATAACCATCGACGGAAATCATGGCAACTCACAGCTCGAGATTAACACAGCAAGATTTCTGCCGAACGCGCCCATAATCATCGTTCTATTTGCGTGGTACGCAGCATAACGCCTAAAACAACACCGATGCCATCATGCTGCGCACAATGCCATTAAATACGTCAGACAGGAAAAAATCGGCAAAGTCGAAAAAATAGCAGATCAACACAAATACAATTATCCGGTTTAGCATGTCACCTCCATCCCGATCGCAAGGCTGCAAATTATCACCAGCAATGCATCGAGTTGCATTAAGTGGGCTGCATCTTTACGCAACGGAAGGTAACAGAGGTCGACTATATGTAAATTTGTACACGAGCGATGCGCAACGTTATCCGCCCCGCAGTTCTAGAAATTTTTGATACTAGCGCGATCACAAAATCACAATGTCAGCGCAAAATTTGCACTAAACATGGGTTTTGCGATCGCGTCGCCATTATATTCGTGTCACAAACAGCAACTGACTGAAAATAAGTGGTATAACACTTGAGAGGCCTGTCGCAAGAAGCCCATTTCGAGCTACGTCAATGCGGTGCGATAAGCCAAGGGAGTGACACGATTAATGGATGAAACCTGAAAACATCAGGCAGGGAGGGCAACATGAAAGAGTTAATCAAATTGGCGGTATTTTGGGTTGTCGTCACCGGAGGGACTTGGGCGGTGTTTACATCCCTGTAAGAGAACGCGCTGATCTCGGTTATCTGCGGATAAAAGCAATTCCGAGCATCAATGAGAAAGGCTGCCTACGCAGCCTTTTTTTGTGTTTGTTTTCTTTATGCTTGATGTCTGCTATTGCGAGGTTGGCATTTGATGGCAAATTTCTGCTTCCCTACAAAATAGCCAACTTAGCTTAACCCCATCTGCTGCTGATGCTGTGTTGTCAGCGGATGACGGATAGTCAGCGATATCCCCAACGCCACCACCAGCAGAGCCAGAATCAGGTAGAAGGTCGCCATAAAGCCGCCAAACAACGACGCCACCACTGAGCCGATAATGCTACCCAGACCAAAGCCCAGATAAATCACCCCGTAGTTCTTGGTCAGGTTATTTAAGCCAAAGAAATCACTGACCAAAGACGGATAGACCGTAATAGTGCCACCAAAGCTAAAGGCAATGCAGGCAACCGCAACAAAGAACAAGTTGGCATTCAGTGGTACAAACAGCAGCAGAACCATTCCCGCCAGCGTAATCACTTGTGCCAACGAAATCACACGAATGCGCGGCATACGGTCAGACAATATGCCCAGCACCAAACGGCCGCCCAAGTTCGCCATCGCAATCACCGCCACGGCATTAGCGGCCACAACTGCTGGCAGGTTCACCATTTTCTCGCCGATATCTTTGGCCACGCCAATGACATACAAACCACTCATGCAGGCAGTTAGAAACATTAACGCCAGCATCCAGTACTGCGGCTTACGCATCGCTTGTGCCAGCGTAAAATCATGAGCTTGTTGCGTGCCAGCTGATTCTTGGCGCGCGGGTGCATCTTTCATTAACAGCGCCCCCAGCATCACCAGCACCATCGCCAGCAATCCCCACATCTTGAAGGTATTTTCTAGACCGGTGCTAGAAAGCAGCAATAAGTTAATGTATTTAAAGCCCAAACTGCCCAACCCATACGCGCCAATGGCACAGGCGGAAATCAGCCCCTTACGCTCAGGGAACCATTTCACACAGTTCGACAGCGTCATCAAGTAGCCCGTACCGTCAGCAAAACCCACCAAAATACCGGCGCACAGATACAGCATCATCAGATTGCTGGCATGGGCGGTGAGGAAAAATCCCAAACCTAACAGCAGGCCAGCGCCCAAAGTCACCTTACGCACACCGAAACGTTCTTGCAGTTTACCAGCCAATGACGAGGCCACCGCCAACGCCAGACTCAGTAAACCGAAAGCAAACGCCACCTGACTTACCGGCTCATCCAGCTTGCTGGAGAGCTGCGCATTGAACAGGCTCCAGGTATATACCGAGCCCAAGGCAAATTGCGTGATAATGGTACCGAGCAGTGTCAGAACTCGGGTACGTTGATACTGTTGCGGACTTAACTGCTGCTGACTCATAAGCCACCCCTGATAAACCATGATGATTGTAAGAAGCGATAACTTCTCTCAGTGGTGACACTATACGAGGGAAAACTCCCGCTCTGGCGATAAAAGGCATGAGCTGCAAAACGGGAGGAATGAAATGCAATTACAGACGCATCAGTTGTCGAAAGGCTTTGATGTTACTGCGGCTGACGGGAATTTCAGCGCTCAACTCGTGCAAACGGATCAAATAGGTGCTGTTAAACCAAGGCACGATTTCGCGAATTTTGTTGATATTCACACAATACGAGCGATGACAGCGGAAAAACCCGTCTGCCGGTAAGCGACTGATAAATTCACTGATGCTCATTGGCATAACAAAGCGATCATCACGCGTATACACATAGGTCAGTTTTTCATCGGCCTCCGCATAGTAGATCTGCGCACACGGGGTGACGATGATGCGCTCACCTTTAACCAAATTCACCGTCTGGTTACGGTGTAACATTACTTCATCCGCCATCGTTGCCGATGACACTGCGCCTTGACCGGCATGAGCTGCCGCAGGTGACTCCGCATTAGGTGCAAGATTTGCTACTGCAGGCACTTTACGGGCTTCGATTTTTTGCAGCAGATGGGTAATGCGCGCTTCGTTATACGGCTTTAAGATGTAATCGAAGGCTTCCAGTTCAAAGGCGTCTACGGCAAACTCTTTATGCGCCGTCACAAAAATCACTTCCGGAGGATGTGAGGATTTGCGCAGGTTTTTTGCCAACATCACCCCATCAATGGATGGAATTTGAATATCCAAAAACACCAAATCCACATCGTGATCTTGTAAGTATTTAAAGGCTTCCAACCCATCTTCAAACTGAGCGGCGATATCAATTTTACTGTACGTCCGGATAAGATAGGCCAGCTCTTCACGCGCCAAATATTCATCCTCAACGATGATGGCTGTTAGCATAAATTTGCCTCCGGATCAGGTAAATAAAAACAAACTTCCGTGCCTGGCTCCAAACGCCGTAACTGCAGCCCAGCGCCGTACAACAGGGTTAAACGCTGATGGACATTGGTTAAACCAATGCTATCACTGCTGACCGTACCAGCCGCCAGATTATCTATTACGTCCTGACTGATGCCATAACCGGTATCCCGAACCGCCACTTTAACGCCGCCAGCCAGTCGCCGCACCTCTAGCGTTACTTTTCCCGGCGCGCTACGGGGCTGAATGCCGTGCAAAATGGCATTTTCCACCAGCGGCTGCAACAGCAAACTTGGTACCCGAATATCGACCTCATCCACATCAAACTCAACGGTTAGCTTATCGCCAAACCGCGCTTGCTCAATGGCGACATAATCACGCACTTGCTGCAACTCATCGTTCAAATTGATGAGCTCTTCACCGCGCGACAGGTTATAACGCAGATAATCAGCCAAATTGGCAATCAGCTCACGTGCTCGCTGCGGCTGGATACGAATTAGCGAGGAAATAGCATTCAAGGCATTGAACAAAAAGTGCGGGTTAATTTTGTTTTGTAGCGCAGTAAACTCCGCCTTACGAGTAGCCTCTTGCAGCTTGGCGATCCGCGATACTTCCATTTGGGTCGAGATAAGTTGTGACAGCCCCACCGCCATTTCGCGCAGCGAGCTGGTAATACGATGAGTGCGGCGATAATAAATCTTCAGCGTCCCGGTCACCGCGCCATTCTCGCGCAGCGGAATAATAATTGCCGAATGAAAATCAGACAGGTGATAACGCTGCAAATTGTTATTGATGATGATTTGCCCTGAGATCACCGCTTGCTGCGTCATGTTACTGATGGTGTGGTGATCATCGAGCTCGTAATACTCTTTGCCGGCACCGGCATAGGCCAACACATCGTGGGTATCAGTGATAGCAACCGCATCGGCATCAATTTCTCGGCGGATGGTATCGCACACCTGTTCGAGCGCATCACGATGGATTTCGCGAAAAAACGGCAGAGTTTTATTGGCCACGTCCAGCGCCAATTTGGCCTGTTTGGCGGCAATCAGCTCTTTTTCATCATCCAAATCTTGCACCAAGCGAATAATCAGCCCGATACACACGGTACCCAAAATCATCGGTAGAGCAATATTGCGGACAATCTCAATACCTATCGCATGTGGCTTAGTCAGTAACAAGATCAGCAGCATGGTCAGCCCTTCACAGGCCATCCCCGCCAAAATGCCATACAGCCATAACCGGCTCTTACGCGCCCGATAGTGGATCAAGGTAGCCAGCAAACCGGCCGAAATACTGCTAAGTAGACACGGTAATGACGTATAGCCATCAATATCAATCAGGTATCGGTGCAAACCTGAGATCACACCAGCTGGAATGCCAACCCACGGGCCAAACAGGATCCCCCCGCAGATCACGGCGATGATGCGCACGTTAATCAGCGCACCCTCTACGGGAATTCCGGTGTAGGTGCTAAATACCGCGAACAAGCAAAACAGCACACTGACCAACGCTAGCTCAGTCGGCGAATGGCGCTGTTTTTGAAAAAGATGTTGAAACGGCCAGACCCGCGTTAGAAAAAACAGCGTCATCAGCATCAAGGCCGCGCGTTCAAACACGGCCAACAGCATCACCCCATCATTGGCTCCCACGACAGCCTCCTGTGAAACCGGTGCAAAACGCAAAGTGTATCAGCAACAAGATGCAGTGAGGAGCCAGAGCACGTGCTTAAATCCGATACCCCCACACTGCATCCATCAGCTTCACCATCAGCGCTTTGGATATTGCGTCAGGATCGCGTTCAGGCAAATACTCGACAAAATCCGCGCCGATAAATCCCGAACACGAGGCCACCGAATGCACCAGATGCAGCGCTTCGCGCGCGCTCAAGCCGCCCACATTTGGCGTCGCACATGCGCGAAATAGACTGCCGTCCAGCGCATCATAATCAAAGGAAAGGTAGACATGATCGTAATCGCGTTCCAGCTCACGACACAAACGGCGCACGACTTCGCCAAAGCCCAATTGCTCTATCAACGCCATGTCAAAGCAGGTGATCCCCAAGTCACGGATCAGCGCGTATTCACACGGCATCATATCGCGCACACCAACATAAAACAGATTAGCCGCCGCCAGCTCTCGCTCCACGGGCACAGACCAACCATGATACGGATAGCGATTCATCAGCATCGCCAATGGCTTACCATGCAAGTTGCTATCCAGCGTATGGTTACAATCGGCGTGCGCATCCGCCCAGACCACCGCCACTTTTTTACCTTGCTCCTGCTGATAAATCTGCAAGGCCGCTTGTACGCTAGCAAACGCAATGGCGTGATCGCCGCCCAATGTCAGTGGTACCCTACCGGCGCGATACTGCATTAACAGCATCGCATGCAGATCTGCGCAATATCGCGCCAAGGCCTGATCTTTCAAGCCCCGTTCATCGGGCGCACCGTCGACCAGTTGTGCCAACAGCGCCCATACCTCAGGGCTAGGCAAGACATCACCGGCATCGATGATATCTGCGCCCCAGCGCGCATTTCTCACCGCCATCCATTCGCTCAGCCCCGGCTCACTGTCTGTCGACTCACGTAATTGCGCTACCGTATTGGCGCGCGTGGTGACACAGCCCATCTGATTAAAAGGCGCACCAACCAGTGCAAAACGCCGCTTGGTGTGCGTATGGATAAGCGCCTCGCTCGACCTGCTGGTGGTTTTATGCTGCCTCAATTCAATTTTCACCGGCACCTCCTGTGCACTTTTCGTTTATGTGTGCTTTGCGATTACGCTCCTGACTTAGCTTGTACGCGCACGCCACACAGCTAGCCGATACCCACAGTGTTGTTCTACGCTAACACGGCAACCCATGTTGTCGACTTGACAGAAACAATACGCGCACAAAAATGCGGCCAACCTCCGGCACAGTCAGCCCGATTTGCATGCTGCGCAGTGTGACCCATCTCATAACGTGACCAAGAGTTTTATGTATGCGTGGAGTGTCAACGCTATCCAACAAAGCAGCGACCGAATTCGGTGCTACGCTTTACAAAGCAGAGGGTTAAGAAATAAGGAAAGCATGTCATGGAAAGACAACTGACCACGAGCCCCGTCCCTGCCGAATCTGGTGAGATCTGGCTGGTCATGGACAGCCGCAGCATCGGTGGCATCGAAAACCATGTGTTTATTCTGGCAGACGAGTTACGCCGTCACGGATTAAATGCCGTGGTGGTACTGATGGCCGATTATGGCTCTAGCCCCAATATCAATCGCATGAAACGGCTCAATCTCCCCTATCGATTGTGCCAAAATACCCAAGATTTCCTTCGTCAATTAAAAGCCCATCCGCCACTGCTGTTACATTCACACGGCTATAAAGCCGGGATCATCTGCCGCTTGCTGGGCCGTTGGTATGGCTGCAAAGTCGTATCCACTTTTCACTCGGGGGATTTAGGGCGTGGGCGGGTACGTTTGTATAGCCTCATTGATCTGGCGACCGCTTTTTTAGGCCGCCGCATTGCGGTGAGCCGTGCTATTGCGCGCCGCCTCCCTCCGCCGGTTACGGTGATCGCCAACTTTGTCTCTCTCCCACCACGTGCCGCAGTACAACCGGAGCCTGCCTTTCGAGTCGGCTTTGTTGGGCGACTGAGCCATGAAAAAGGTCCCGATCTGTTTTGCTCTCTGGCCGCACTTCATCCACGCGCCGAATTCCATGTGTATGGCGATGGCCCCATGCGCAGCGCTTTGGAGGCCGATTATCTGGGGCATGTGGAATTTCATGGATTTTGCGCTGACATGAATGAAGTCTGGCCACAGATTGATTTACTGTGCATTACGTCACGCGCCGAAGGGCTGCCACTGGCCGCCTTAGAAGCCATGGCCAATGGGATCCCAGTTTGCAGCTTTGCGATTGGAGGGCTCGGTGAATTAATTACCCACGGTGACAACGGCTGGTTACTGCCGGCCGGCGATCTGAATGCCATGAGTCAGGCGCTACATGAGTGGCAACAATTACCAACGGCCGAATACCGCCGGCGACAGCAGTGTGCACGGGAAACCATTCGCCAGCACTACACGCCAGAAACAGCATTACCGCAAATTATTGCGGTATATCAACGCGCCTTAGGGCCACAAGCATCGCGCTTACACGGGTAATCGGTACGCCGCTAGTTATTAGCCATGGCCTGCTGCAACTGCGCTAACACCGGCGCGTAGGTCTGCTCGGCACGAAACGCGGCCGCCAGTGATTGTCCGCGCAGCCCTATCGCTGGGATCTGTGACGGACATTGAGCCAAAGTTTGCAGCTGCAGCGCCAAATCCTCGGCATCCATCGGTCGATATTTGATACAGCTGACGCCGTGCTCCAGTAGCTGATCCCAAAACGCACCATCTTGTGGGATCAGGACGCACAACCCCGCCGCTAACGCCTCCAGTACCGACAGCCCAAACGGCTCACGCTCACTGGTGGAGACAAACACCGAGCAACGTCGGCGAATGGCATCTAAATCCGGCGGCGCTTCATGCCAATACACGGTACTCGCTTGAGCATTCGGCGCACGGTTTACTTCGCGCGGCGCATCGGTCACCGGTAACAGCGTATCTTTGGGTCGCAAAAAGCAGATATGCGCCGTATAAGCGGCTAAACATTGTGGGGATTCCAATGCCGCCAGCAGCACATCCAAGCCTTTCCATTTGAGCAATGACGCCGCCCAAAACAGACGTAACGCTGGCGCATCCGCGTCTGCCGCCATTACCGGTGATGGCCAACGCTCTGCGGAAAGACCGTTATGTAATGCCAGCCAATGCGGACGCTCAATACTGTCATCGCGGTCACTTTTTATCATCGCTGTAGGTGCATCCGCAGGTGCTAACCGACGCAGTGCGGCCTGCAGCGAAGGGGCCGCACCGGGGACATAAAACACATAATTGGCGCGCAACAAACAACGTGCACAGGTGCGTGACGGCGCAACCGGCCCATGTACCAGTTGGACAATAGTTGCCGCCGGCCACACGTTGCCCAAAGACACAGCACTGAGATACAACGATAAATCTACCCCCGGCCCAGAACCGCCCACCAATATCGCCCGTCGCCCTAATCGGCAGCGCTGAACCAGCACTTGCAGCGCTAAGAACAAATGACGCGCAAAGTAGCGCCAGCCTGATTCGGCATTACGGCATCTCGGTAATTCATACAACGGCACGGTTTCCCAACAGGGCGAGTTTTGATCTGCATTCGCGCTAGCGTTTTGCAAGTGATTTCCTGCCGCTGACTGCCAGCTAGAGGGATCGCGGGTCAGCACGGTTATCTTTACTGCATGCCGGTTACTCGCATCAGCCTTGAGCAGCCCTAATAACGCGCGGTTCGCCACTTTCGAGCCGCCATTAAAGGCGATGGGGTCGAGCAACAACAAGTGTGCAGTTCCCTTTTTGCTGGTGCCGCTGAAATCTGGGTCTGCATTAGCTTGGCGTTCATGATTTGCGCTCATGCCGGTTTTCTCCCTAAACGCTGCTGCACGCGCTCACCTAGCCAGCGCAAGCAACTACCGGCGCAGCGCCAGCCATCACGCCAATGCAAGGCACTCTTCGGTGTACGCAACAAATCCTGATAAGCCGCACTGATATCCGTCACATAGCGCTGCACCGAAAATTGGGCGCGTACTCGCGCTTGGCCTTGCCGACCTAACTGCACGCGTAGCCCAGGATTTTCATGTAATTCACGGATTTTATCCGCCAAGGCCTGCACATCGTCTGCGGGAACCAGTAATCCCGTGTCATGATCCAGCACCACCTCGGCGATCCCGCCCACATCAGGCGCTATCACCGGTAATCCAGCCCAACCCGCTTCAGCCAATACCAGCCCAAATACCTCTTCACGCGCCCCAGAGATAAATACGTCGGCACCACCTTGTAGCCAACCACCCACGTGCCCGTCTTCACCAGCCAGAAAAACCTGCTGCTGTAGGTGTAAACGCGCGATTTGCTCGGCCAACGCAGCCCGCTCTTCCCCAGCC
>SAMEA3387498__coassemble_901_pt1 | contig 29352 bp, 31 predicted proteins | sample SAMEA3387498__metabat2_low_PE_007 | metagenome-assembled genome bin SAMEA3387498 (sample SAMEA3387498) | Felis catus | biome: Faeces | place: United Kingdom | collected 2012 | reverse complement strand
CGTTAGCGGCTTGCCAGAGTGGATCGTCGGCCATGCTTTGATATAAGAAATCGAGAAAGTGACGTAGCAACGGCGACATCTGTTTGCGGGTACTGTAGACCGCATACACATCCAGCTGTTTGGGCTCCCATGCGGTGAGCAAGGCGGTGAGTTGGCCGTTCGCCAGATAAGGCGCAGCACTGACTAGCGGTTGCAAGCTGATCCCACTGCCTAGCACAGCGGCATCCAGCAACAGCGTTGAGATATTGCAACTTAAGTTGCCACTGACGGCAACGCTGCACGGCCCATCAAGGCCGCTAAATTCCCACACACTTTTACCAAAGTAGGTGTAAGTCAGGCAATTGTGCTGTGTCAGCGCCGGCGGGGAGAGCGGCGTGCCTTGGCGACGTAAGTAATCGGGGCTAGCACAAACGACCGAGCGACACACGCCGAGCCGACGAGCCACCAAATTAGGATCGAGCTCGGCTGTGATGCGCAGCGCCACATCGATACGCTCTTCCACCAGATTAACGGCTTTATCTTGCAGCAGGATATCAACTGAGACCTCGGGCCATTGCGCTTGATAGGCGCTGACGGCGGGGATCAGAAAATGTTGTGCCAGCGAATAGCTGCAAGTGACGCGCAGTTGCCCACGCGGTGCGGAGTTGGCATGTTGGCTCACTTGCTCTAAGGAGTCCGATAACGCGACCATCTGCCGAGCATAGCGCAAGGCTTCTTCGCCGGCGGTAGTCAGGCTTTGGCGCCGCGTCGTTCGGTGTAACAGGCGAGCTCCCATCCAACGTTCCAACTCGGCCAGATAGCGAGTGACCATCGCGCGTGACATATCCAGTCGTTCAGCACCGGCGCTTAAACTGCCTTGCTCTACGACGGCAATAAATACCTGCAGTGCGGTTAGCCGATCCATGAGGCTCCATCGTCATGTTGTGGGGGCAATATCGGTACGTGCTAATACCCGTGCAATAATATAAGAGCACCGAAATTAAGTGCCTAATATAAGCTGCCGCACCGCATCTCACCATCGCTGCGAATTGGCGGCCATTGTGGCGGTTCGCTCGTGGTTATTCAATGCCTTCGCATCTTGCTGTTTGGTGAGCCGTGCCGGTTTTACACCGGTGGTTAGATGGCTCTTTTTAGCTGATGCTTTTTCGCTGACACTGATCGCGCTAAGCTGATCGCCATGGCTATGGCATCAAGCGGCATCAAAGCGTTGATGCTGGCAGTGTTGTTGGGGTCACACATCCTTGGAGGGATTATGTTGTATTGTAATACATTAGTGCTGCGAGCTGTTGCAAGACGCTCGGTGTTTATGCGCGCGCGTGAATGGCTAACGGCGAGCCTACTGTTGGCTGGGATGGCGGTGATGCCTGTGGCGCACGGGGCGTCAGCCGCTGCATCAACACCTGAGCAAGATTGTGGTAATGCGGCCAATACGCTGGAAATTAATGCTTGCCTGCAAAAGCAGCAGGAGCAAACGGAAGCGCAATTAAATCAGGTTTATCGTGAGGTGCTGGCGCAAATCAGTGCTGAAAGTGCGCAACCCGATAGCCCTGCGCAGATGAAACAGCAGTTTATTGCTGCGCAGCGGGCCTGGATCAGTTTTCGCGAAAAAGATTGTCAGGCGGTGTATACCTTCTGGTCACAAGGCACCATTCGTAATGCAATGTACTTAGGGTGTATGCGTTCACGCGCTGAGCAGCGCATTAAGGAGTTGCAAGAATATACCCAACCCTAGCCAGTAAACGCAGGGTTGCTGCGAATAGGAGGCTGCGAATAGGGATGTGGAGAGTGTCAGAATTATGATGAATACAGGCATGCCGGTTGAGGCATCTATTGCGCAGGTACAGCGCCTGTGTGAAGCCTTGTCAGATATTTTTGTCGATAATGTGGTGGATTACCACGCCATCGCCGCTCAAGCGCGAGCTTTCCCTACGAGACATGTTGAGCAGCTCTTTTTTGAGTGGGTCGCGCCGGTATGCTATGCCAATGCGTTAGCGCCGGTGCCGAGCGTGTGGGCGGGGTTTGAACCGCAGCTGCTGTGGCAGGATATTTGTCATTATCGGCAGTATGTCACTGGCGGTGGCTGGCTACGCCGGCAGCGAGTGGCGCTGCATGTCTTTTTCTTACGTCAGCGCTTTGCTGCTGATTGGCGTGAATTACGGGGCTATTTGCTGTAACGGTTGCCGTAACGGCAGCGTTAGCCCGTTATTTCCCTGCGAATTTTATTGTCTCCATATCCTTTCTCTCTTTTCCCTTTATGTATCGTTGCTCATCTTGCGTGCCGCATTGGCGGCGCGACGCTTTGTGCTGCTGATCCCTGCGTCATGTTTCTCTTCTCTTTAATTTTCTTTCTGGAGTGGTTTTGCGCTGTGGTGTTTGGGCTTACTTGCTTAGTCGAGATAACCTGCTTGATTTCACCGCCAGAAGCCCCATCGTGCCTGCATTTGTTGCACGCTTAAGGCGGACGGCTTGATGTATAGGCGTAAAGACCACGCTTAGGACGATATGCAAAAGTATTAAGACCGTTTTTTTTAATTCATAAAAAAGCATGATTGAAGAATAGATAGGGCCAACCATGATTAGCTGTATGGCCTAAAAAGAATCGTCCATTCAACAGCTAATAAAAACGACACCATGTAAGTCCGGTTAGTGCAGGAAAACCTTGTATTTTCTTTCATTCCTTGCGGTGAAGGCGAGCGAGGTTACACCTAGTACTTTTGCATCAGTATATCGTCGTGGGCCATATCAAATGGAATTAAAGCCCATATTAATCATGCAATTAACTCGGCATGATTCGGGTCATTCCTTTCCTGTGCGTAAACCAACGGGGAGTGAATGGGAGTAAATCATTGAAGTGAAAAGGTAATGACGCATGGCCTCACAGTATGATTTTACCGTTACGCTGCATGATCTGGCGTTTATTCTGCAGCAAATCAAGATATCCGAGGCTGCCACCAACAGTGATGGCAGTGTTAATGGCGATGTATTACGCGAGTTAGTCACCAGCCCACTGTTGCCGTATGGCATTCGTACCGTGGATGGGTCGTGGAATAACCTGTTACCGGGGCAAGAGTTGTTTGGCTCGGCCGATCAGACCATGCCGCGGCTTACTGCATTAAACTGGCAAAGCGCCGATGCAATGACCAGCTACACCCAGCTGGGGGGGATGGTGATTGACGCCGATCCGCGCATCATCAGTAACTTGATTTCCGACCAAACTGCATCCAACCCCGCTGCGCTGGATGCGTATAACACGCTGGCAGAGGCGCCCGGTGGCGGTACGATTTCAGGCAATGGCAGTTTGTCTATCCCTAACTTGTCGCCGGATATTGGTTTGTCGCCCGCCTTTAACGGCTGGATGACGCTGTTTGGGCAATTCTTCGACCACGGTTTGGATCTGATCCCTAAAGGTGGCAACGGCATTGTGTTTATTCCCCTACAGCCGGATGATCCTTTGTATGTGGCAGGCTCGAATACCAATTTTATGGTATTAACCCGCGCCGAAGTGGATGCCAACCATGAAACCAAAAACCTAACTACCCCGTTTATTGACCAAAACCAGACCTACACCTCCCATCCTTCGCATCAAATTTTCCTGCGTGAGTTTACCGTGGTGGATAGCAAACCTGAGCCTACCGGTCATCTGCTGGGTGGTGCCAATGGCGGATTGGCCACGTGGGCCGATGTGAAAGTGCAAGCGCAGTTACTGCTCGGCATTACGCTGACCGATCAGGATATTTTTAATGTGCCATTACTGGCCACTGACCGCTATGGCAACTTGCTGTTGAGCGAAAACGGCAAAGTACAGATCGTGACGGTTTCTGGGCTGGTGGAAGCCAACGGCGGCTTGTTACCGGCAGATACGCTGCGTACAGGACATGCGTTTTTAGATGATATTGCCCATAGCGCGGTGCCGAAAGCGGGGCTGGTGGCCGATGCCGATGATGTGATTGGCGGTGAGCAAGCTCCCGGCACCTACGATGATGAATTGCTGGCGCGCCATTTTATTACCGGTGATGGTCGGGGTAACGAAAACATTGGCTTAACGGCGGTGCATGCGGTCTTCCACGGCGAGCATAATCGGCTGGTGGAGCAGTACAAAACCACCCTGTTGCAAAGTAATGATGTCAATTTGATTAACCAGTGGTTGCTGCCAAATCACCAGATCACGGAGATCCCGGCGGACCCTAGCACCTTGCAATGGAACGGTGAATATCTGTTCCAAGCCGGGCGTTTTGCCACCGAGATGCAATACCAGCATCTGGCGTTTGAAGAGTTTGCCCGTACCGTACAACCGGCGGTAGACCCGTTTGTGTTCTCGAACAGTGCCGATATTAATCCGGCTATTTTCGCTGAATTTGCCCATGTGGTGTACCGCTTTGGTCACTCGATGCTGACGGAAACGGTCGCTCGTACCGACATGGCGATGCAAAGCGATGATATTGGGCTGATTCAAGCGTTCCTCAATCCGGTGGCGTTCAATCAGCTTAATGGCGCGACCGTGACCGATGAGCAGGCGATCGGGGCGATTGTGCGCGGAATGTCACGGCAAGTCGGTAATGAAATTGACGAGTTTATTACCGAGGCGCTGCGCAATAATTTGGTGGGATTACCGCTGGATTTGGGCGCGCTTAACATAGCTCGTGGTCGCGACACGGCCATGCCGACACTGAATCAGGCCCGTGAGCAATTTTTCGAGCTAACCGGTAACAGCCAATTGCGCCCGTACAGCAGTTGGGCCGATTTTGCGTCGTTCTTGAAAAATCCCGCGTCCATCATCAACTTTATTGCGGCCTATGGCCAACATGAACTGATCCTCAATGCCACCACCCTAGAAGGTAAGCGCGACGCGGTTAATTTCTTACTGTTTGGTGATGGGGTATCGGCACCGCCGGCCGATGCGGTTGATTTTTTCAACAGCACCGGAGAGTGGGCAAGCCGTGAATCAGGCCTGAATATGGTCGATTTCTGGATTGGTGGGCTGGCGGAGCGGAAAAATCAGTTTGGCGGCATGTTGGGGTCGACCTTCAACTTTGTGTTTGAAACCCAGATGGAAATGCTGCAAGACGGCGATCGCTTCTACTACCTGAGCCGGACGCAGGGCTTGAACTTGCTCAATGAACTGGAGGCCAACTCCTTTACGGCCTTGGTCATGCGCAACAGCGATCTGGGCCAAGATGGCTCATCGCACTTGCCGGCGCACCTGTTCCAGACACCGGATCACATTTTTGAAGTCAATCGAGCACTGCAAACCGAAGCCGATCCCACTTGGGGTAATCCTCTTAAAGATCTGCTGTTCCCTCTGTTGGTTCGCCGCGCAGCCACCACGGACGTTAACGGCGATGGGGCCGCGGATGGCGCTTACCTGAAATATACCGGACAAGGGCATGTGGTGCTGGGCGGCTCGGCGGGTAACGATACTCTGATTGGCGGCGAGGGCATTGACAGCCTGTGGGGCGATGGCGGCGATGATCGCCTCGACGGCGGTGATGAGGCCGACGTGGTGCATGGTGGCGATGGCAATGACATCATCACTGATACCGGTACCCCGGTCGGCGGGGCGGATTTCCTGCACGGCGATGCCGGTCATGATGTCATCTTCTCTGGCAACGGTAACGATCTGGTGTTCGGCGGTAGCGGTAGCGACTTTGTGGTGGTAGGCGAAGATGCTCAGGAAGTGTTTGCCGGACGCGATAATGACTTTGTGCTGGGCGGCTCCGGCGGCGATCTGCTGCTGGGTAACGAAGGTGATGACTGGATGGAGGGCGGTGACGGCTTCGACACCTTAGCCGGTGAAAACTCGGAGTTGTTCTTTAACAGCACCATCATTGGTCACGATGTGTTGAACGGTCAAGGTAACGATACCGATTATGATGCCGAAGCCGGTGATGACATCATGTTCCAAGGTGTCGGCATTCAGCGCAATAACGGTATGGCCGGTTTTGACTGGGCCATTCACAAAGGCGATCCGAATGCCGCGAACTCTGACTTGGGCATTCCGATTTTCGTCAATCAGCCAGACTTTATTCTGCGTGACCGCTTTGACTTGGTCGAGGGATTGTCGGGCTGGAGCCACAACGATGTGCTGACCGGCACTGATCGGCCATTGGGTACCGCACCGGTGCAGGGGGTACCGTTATCCAATAACTTGACCCAAGCCGGCGCCGATCGGATCAGTGGCTTGCAAGCTATTCTCGGCGTGACGCCAGCGGCTAATGCTGATGCGGTACTGTTCAACCCCGATGACGGCAGCGATATCTTGCTCGGCGGTGGCGGCAGCGATCGCATTACCGGTAAAGCGGGCAATGACATCATCGATGGCGATGCTTGGCTGAATGTGCGTATTGCCGTTAGCGGCTTTCCGAGCATTACCAGTGCTGACAGTATGAATGAGCTGAAATCGTTCATGCTGGCCGGTACGCTCAAGCCACATCAGTTGTCTATCGTGCGTGAGATTTTGCATGACGGAGCGAGCGGTGAAACGGATATCGCGGTGTACCGAGATCTCAGCACCAACTATCAATTCACTCGCATGGCAGATGGCAGTGTCCGGGTTGAGCATGCGACACCGGATGCCGCGCTGGGTCTCAATGATGGTACTGACCGCTTGCTCAACATGGAAAAAATGGAATTTGGCAACGGTGAACAGCTCTGGATCACCGCGCAAGCGGCAACCGGTAACCTCACCATTGATAACCCATCTCCGGCAGTAGGTGATGTGCTACGCGTCAATCTGACCAATTTGCAAGATGGTAACGGGATTGCGGCGGCCGCGGTGATTACCTTGACCTGGCAGGCCTTGATTGCCGGTGAATGGCAAAATCAAGGCGTCGGAACGGAATTTACCGTGGTCGATGCTGTACTGGGTGCGCCGCTGCGGGTGGTGGCTAGCTTCACTGACCGGATGGGCGATGCGGAAACCCTGACATCAGGGCAAACCAGCGCTGTTCTGCCTAAAGATCAGGCCACTACTGGTGCGCCACTGATTAATGATCTAACCCCAACCGAAAGCCTGATGCTGACCGCCGTGGTCAGTGGCATTGCCGATGCGGATGGTTTGACCGGCGGGAATTTCAGCTATCAGTGGCAGATGAGTACCGTGAATGGCTTTGTTGATATTCTCGGTGCTACATCGGCGACCTTCACGCCTGGGCAGTCCGTGGTGGGCAGCCAGCTGCAAGTGGTGGTGACGGTGGTCGATGATGAAGGGAACGCTCCGGTGGTGCTGACCTCCGCGCCGACCCAACCGGTGGGCGATCTGCTGGTCGGTAACAACTTAGCCAATACCCTGACCGGTACCGCATGGAGCGATATTCTGCGCGGTGAAGGCAGCAACGATGTACTGAACGGTTTGGCTGGTGACGATTTGCTGGTGGGGGGCGCGGGTAATGACACCCTAAACGGCGGTGATGGCCAAGATACCTTGCAAGGCGATGCCGGTAACGATCGTCTGGATGGTGGACTGGGCGCCGACGCGATGGCGGGCGGCAGCGGTGACGATACCTACCTGGTCGATCACGTTGGCGATCTGGTCACTGAAGCGCTCAATGGCGGCACTGACGTCGTGCAAACCACCCTTGGCAGCTATGTCCTGACCGACAATGTCGAGCAGCTGGTGTTCTCCGGTCTTGGCGATTTTAGCGGGACCGGTAACGGGCTGGCCAACACCCTCACTGGTGGCGCGGGTAACGATGCGTTGTTCGGCTTAGGCGGTAATGACCGGTTGCTCGGCGGAAACGGTAATGACTTGCTGGATGGCGGCGATGGCGTCGATAACCTGCAAGGGGGCAGTGGTAATGACACCCTCGTCGGCGGTGCGGGTGCGGATACCTTACTGGGCGGTGCCGGTGACGACATATTGGTCGGCAGCGCGGGTAATGACCTGATGGATGGTAATGCCGGTAGCGATATCTTCCAGTTTGGCGCTGGATTTGGTCGCGACACCATTGCGGGCTTCGACAGTAATCCCGTGGGGCGTCAGGATTATCTCGATATCAGTCTGCTGGGGATCAATGCCGGTAACTTTGCCAGCAGTGTTGGAGTTGCCTTTAACGGTGGTGATGCGCTGATTAACATCGGCAGTAATAGCATCACGCTGGTGGGGGTTAATTCCACCACGATCTCCATTGATGACTTTATTCTGGAGATCCCAGCGCCTCCGGTCATCAATACCAGTGGAACGACCTTGATCTGAGTCTGTCTCTAGCCAACCAGCCCGTTGAGTGTTGCTCAACGGGCTGGATCTCTGACTTTTTGAGGAGAACAGCATGTCGCGACAGCATACACCGACCGAGCTCAAAGAGGCTCTGAAGGGGACCAAGCCCGCTTTTGTTCTGCTGTTGGTGTTCAGCTGTGTGATAAACCTGCTGATGTTGGCGCCGGCTATTTACATGTTGCAAGTCTACGATCGGGTGCTGGTCAGCAAGAACACCACCACCTTGCTGATGCTCACCTTGCTGGTGGTCGGGTTGTATATCCTGATTGCCATGATTGAATCAGCCCGTGCCAGTGTGATGATCCGGCTCGGGAATCGCTTAGATGTGAATTTGAATCAGTTGGTGTTCAGTGCGGCCTTCAAACGCAAAATTGCCACCGGTGATAACAATCCGGCGCAAGCGTTGGCCGAGTTGGCGCAAATCCGGCAATTCCTCAGTGGTAACAGCCTGTTTGCCCTGTTGGATATTCCGTGGACGCCCATTTACCTGCTGATTGCGTTTATTGTGCATCCGCTGCTCGGTTATTTGACCGCCGGTGGGATCGCAATTCTCTTTACCTTGACGCTTATCTCCGAGCTGGTGACTAAACGGCCTATCCAGCAAGCGCACGCCTTAACCATTAACAATGCGGGCAAACTCAATAAGCAACTACAAAACTCCGACGCGATTGAAGCGATGGGGATGTTGTCGGCGCTGCGTCATCACTGGCTGGAGCAACACAATAAAGTGCTGTTACTGCAAACCCAAGCCGCGGATAAAACGGCCAGCCTTAGCAGTATCAGTCGGTTCGTGCGGATCTTATTGCAGTCAGTGGCATTAGGCGCCGGGGCATTACTGGTGATTGGCGGCTATATCACGCCGGGCTTAATGATTGCCGCCTCAATCATTTTAGGGCGGGCGTTGAATCCGGTAGAGCAAATTATTGGCAGCTGGAAACAGTTCATCCAGTTTCGTGGTGCTTGGCAGCAATTGTCCAGCTTGCTGCAAGAGTACCCGCAGCCCAAAGAGGTGCTGACGCTGCCGCGCCCGAAAGGTCAAATCAGCGTGGAAGGGTTGTTTGCTGCGCCTCCCGGTCAGCATACGCCATCGCTGCGTAATATCTCGCTCAACTTAGAGCCGGGCGAAGTGTTGGGGATTATTGGGCCATCGGCCTCGGGGAAAACATCGCTGGCCAAATTGTTGGTGGGGGTTTGGGCTCCGCTGTCGGGCAAAGTGCGTATCGATGGCGCGGATATTTGTCAGTGGGACAAAGCGCTGCTCGGGCCCTCTATCGGCTACTTGCCACAAGATGTGGAGCTGTTTGATGGCTCGATCGCGCAGAACATTGCCCGTTTTGGCCACACTGACAGCGAATTGGTGGTCGCTGCGGCGCAATTGGCGGGGGTGCATGAGATGATTTTGCGCATGCCGCACGGTTACGACACCTTACTCGGGGCCGGCGGCCACCAGCTTTCGGGCGGCCAGCGTCAGCGCATTGGCTTGGCGCGTGCGGTGTATAACAACCCCGCTTTTATTGTGCTCGATGAGCCGAACGCCAATTTGGATGACGCGGGGGAGTTTGCGCTGATCAACGCCATCAAGACCTTGCGTTCACAAGGGCAAACCACGGTGATTATCTCGCACCGCCCGACGCTGTTGGGGGTAGTCGATAAAGTGCTGTTACTGCGCGAAGGCGCGGTGCAGGAGTTTGGTCCGCGCGATCAGGTGTTTGCCAATTTGCGGCAGGCCAATATTCTCAAGCCGGTCGCCAGCGCGAGCGCCGGCAATGAACAGCAGCGGGAGGCCTGAACATGAAAAAGACCCATCCGAAAACGACTGGCCCAGTGGATACCAATATTTGGGCGCCGCTGTGGCGTGGCATTATCGTGATAGTGCTCGGCGTTGGGGGCTTTGTGCTGTGGTCGGCGCTGGCGCCGTTGGATGCGGGCGTCGTGGCCGATGGCACGGTGACGGTTTCCAGTAATCGCAAAACCATTCAGCATTTAAGTGGCGGTCGCGTTACCGATATTTTCATCGGTGAAGGGGAGGCGGTTAAAAAAGATCAGGTCTTACTGCGCTTAGATAAAACCCAGCTCGACATGCGTTACAGCGCCTTGGTGGCGCAATATGTGCTGGCAAAAAGCATTGAAGATCGACTATTAGCCGAGCGTGATGGGTTAGCGCAGATCCCATTCAGTGATGCGCTAACGCAGCAATACTCCGGTTATAAGCGGATAGCGGAAATTCGCCGTTTGCAGGCCAAATTGTTCGATACGCGGCGCCAAACCGTGCAGGGTGAGCTGTCGATGATCCAAGAGACGCTCGATGGTTTGCAAGGGCAAATTGATAACCTCAATAAAATCAAAGGGTATCGTGAGCATCAATTCAGTTTGATCAATAAAGAACTGGGTGCGGTGCGCGCGTTGAGTGAGAAGAAATACTACCCGAAAGCGCAGTTGCTGGTGTTAGAGCGTGAGGCGGCGGAAATATCGGGCAGTGTGTCAGAAGATATTTTGAATATCGCTAAGCTCAAATCCCAACATAACGAGCTGAAAATTAAGGCCTATCAGGTACATCATGAATATATTCGTGAAGTGGAATCGGAGCTGACCTTAAAACAAAAAGAGATTGCGATGCTCGAGGATGAATTGGTGTCGACCAAACATGAGTTGGACAACACCGAGATCCGCTCACCCACCGACGGTATTGTGCTGGATGTGAAAGTCAGCACCGTGGGCGGGGTGATCCAGCCCGGGGAGCATTTGATGGATATCGTGGCCGCCGATCAGCCGCTGCAAATCGATGCCAAAGTGCCGGTGCATGCCATCGATAAATTGGTCCCGGGGTTGACCGTTGATGTACTGTTCCCTGCGCTCAACCATGCCTTGTTGCCGTCTATTCCGGCGCAGGTGTTGACGGTGTCGGCTGACCGCTTGACGGATGAGCTGACTCAACAACCGTATTACTTGGCGGAAGTGCAAATTTCGCCAGAAGGTCAACATTTGCTGGGCGATTACAAAATTAAAGCCGGTATGCCGGCCAGTGTGACCATTAAAACCGGTGAACGTACCTTGATGAGTTATCTCTTTAAGCCGATGCTAGCGCGTTTGGAGTTGGCGTTTAAAGAGTATTGATGACGCGTGTTTGTATACTCATTGGCGGTATTTTTTCAGGCGCCGAAGGTCGGTTGACCGGCTTTCGGCGCATTCTGCGTTTTGGGCGTTATCTTTTGCTCTATCCCTCCCATTAGAAAGTAACTCAGCGGCTCATTAGTGGCGATTTATCGCATTCATTGAGCTGTTGTGTTACTTTTTTCGCAGGCCGGAACGCTAGACTGAGCTTCGTTAACTGATAACGGAGAATCATCATGAAAGCAGCTTCCTTACTCACATTAATGGCCGCGGTCTCTTTTGGCGCTTCTGCCATGACCTTGAACAGTAGCGATATTCAAGAAGGCTCTCGGATGGCAGAGACTTTTGCCTTCAACGGGATGGGCTGTAACGGTGAAAACCAATCACCGTTCAATTTTAAAAGTTATTTAAAATCAATCATCTATATTGCTGTTATCACTATTTTCCACTATTACATCATAACTCAATCCAGCCTCCTCGCTCATCTCGATACCGATCTGTCATAGCACTAGATTTGTGTCCAAGCAGCTTTTGTGCAAAGACAGCATCATGCTGCTCTGTATAGAGTCGTGCCGACAAGCTGCGGATTTCATGAAAGGATGGTGGTGTGCCGCTATCCCATTGCAACCCGCTTTTTTCCCGCATTCTAACGAAGAGCAGTCTAATGCGATACTCAGTTACTTTTTCCGTAAAGATTTTTCCTGATGAATCTGTAGGCTTTAGATTATCTGAAAGTTTATAGCCTGCGATTTCTAGTGATAGCGGAATGGCTATTCGAGCACCGGTCTTTTGTTGAGTCACATGAAGTCGTTCATCGTACACGTCTTCTACTTTCATCGCGCACAAGTCTGCTTGCCGCTGGCCGGTAATGAGGGCGACACGCATGAGGCGACAAAACCACTCCGGTGCGTTTGCTTCGGCAACTTGTAAAATTTCTTGAAAATCGGATAGTGACATGCGAGAGCGTTGAATCGTCACCCTTGGTGCACGCACTACTTCAGCAGGATTGCTAGTGACATGCCCAGCAGCGATAGCCTCCTTGAAAAAATCGACTAGCTCTGAGCGCAAGCTATATGCTGTTCGCATTTTCCCAGCATTCGTGTAGCTGGATACCAGCTCAGCTAAATCTCTGACACTCACTATACTGAGCGCTAAGTCTCCAATTTCGCGCTGGATAACGCGCAGATATTTTTGTTTATGTGTGACTGATGCCGGCCGCAGTCCTCGCATCATGAAGATTTTCTCATACTGCTCACACCAATCGCGCACAGTGAGTGTTTTATTGGCATAAATACGTTGCTGCAAGGTCAGAGTTACATTGCCGAGAGATAGGTTTGCTTCGATGGCCTGAGAGACGGCTAGCGCACGATTTCTGCCTAACCCATACTCTTTTTTGGTTTGTGGATGCCGATATGAATAGTAACCGCGACGAACGTAGAGATTTGGCGGTAAATCACGATTTTCTTTTTTTCTTCTCTGTGCCATCTCGCTTAATTCTCTCCATCAATGATGTAGCTGTTACGCTGGTCATCAATTTGGCGTTCTCATCAAAAATCCAGCGGCGACCGTATTTTTGTGGGGCAGGGTAGATGTGTCCTGCTCGAGCGTGCCTGCGCACTGTTTCTAGCGACAACTCCAGAGGCTGCCGCTTATTCCACTGTTCTATTGTTAAATACATGCAAACTCCAGCAAGTTCGAAGAGGTTGACGGACTGCCAATAGACAGTCCACGCGAAAGAGGGGAAACAAAAACCCCGCTCAGTGGCGGGGCTTGGCGTACTTCTCAACTCTCATCTGGGCTATCCCATTCGGCCAGTATTATGGGTTGCTCATTTTCGAAGGAGTCATCTACCCTGATAATTCCCTTTAACCCGCATTTTTTGCAGATAACCTCATCACCCTCAAACAATTCGTCACTAAACTGACTGTCTGTTAGAACCTCTGCGATGGTGTATCCGCATCTTGGACACTCATCTAACCAATCAATTTCCATTTAATTGCTCCGCAGTGTGTGATAAATAATCAACGCCAAACCAAACTAGCAGCACTCCAACTATTACCAGCACGATTGCTGCTAGCTGCCACAAATCATCGCTTTTATCTCGGCACCGGTGACACTCTCCATACTCCAAGTGCAAGATTTGTCCGCATGTTTTGCAAGGTCCTTTCATCTCATCTACTCAACCAGCTATTGCTTGATTAACAACTTGGCTTCTTGTTCAGCGTAGAGGATTTCAGAGATTTTCTGAACCCCTAGCTCGTTGTATCGAAAGGCCTCCACTTGTTTGTTTGAGTGAGCCGATTTGTCGAGGAAGAATTTTCCGTACTGCTCGGTCTTTAAATTGTTTGCATTGGCTATGCGTCCGATTTTGTTGGCAGATACGCCTAGGTATTCGCCAATCTCTTTTGCTGAGAAGTAATGCTCTTCAAGCTGAGGAAGAGGTATGATCTCACGCCCAGCAATAGGGTTAACAAGCACTGCGGCGAGGCACTGTTTGGCCTCATTGGAAAGGTGAGGCAGTAGATCGCATGCTTTGGTTGCCGTATCTACTGCGATAGCCGTTGCTTTGGCGCGGCGGTATTCCAGTAGACCTGTTGAGGACTGTTCCCATCCCTGATTGTTGTAGCGTTGCTGGCGTTGTAGTTGTCCTGTTTTAAGATCAATGAAAGCCTGATTGACCTGCAGTCGAAACGCAGGAGATATCCAGCCAGCATATTCGATGGCGAGCAGTTCGTGGGCGAAGGTGCCGGGATTAGATCCGCCATGAACAACATTGATTGATTTTTGAGCAAGCTGCATATTCTGGGTTTGGATATTTTTCAATAGGTTAGCATCAAGTTCGGCGATTAGTTCCTGCGTCTGCTTTGTGCGAAACCATTGATTCGGCGATTTGTGTTTTCCTTCACCACTAGCCTTATGCAGCGCATTAAGGTTAAAACGACCTTCTGCATCGGTGGCGATTTCAATTCCACAAATAATAGGGATATTTTTCATACAGTTAATCCTCGCGGTTAAACGATAAAATAATTGGATGAAAAAGCCACAGCGAACCGTGGCTAGATGTGTTTTATTGGAGTCGAGGCTTTTGTCCTGACTGTAGACGTGAGTGAATGGATTTTTCGATATACAGCAAGAATACAGCGCCGTCTGTAAAGCGATCAGATAATCGCCCTGCTAGAGGTGACTCAAGTTGACGCAGGGCTGGATAGATTTGTTCTCGCCATGTATCCAGAAGCACGCGAAAGTGCTTTGCGAGAGCGTCAACGTTATATGCGTCGATTTCTTGTGGAGTAACAGCAGGGGTTGCGACGGTAATTGCGCTGGCTGTTTTAAGGAGTTGTTTTTCACACTCAATGAAGTAGCGGCGAACCTCGCGGCCTTTTTCGTTCCGTTCGACCATAGCCAGCTCTTTGGCTGTGTCTAGGGTGAGGTGGTAGTCTTTGCAGCGCACATTTTGACGCTTTCCCGTTTTGGAAAACGTAATTATATAATCTTGATTTTCAATGAATTGATACTCTTCGATGCGGTTTACCATCCAAGCGGCGAATACTTTCCCAACACCAAGGAAAGCGTGCAAATCGCGGGCATTGCAGAGCAGAGAGGGTTCGTTGTTGATTGTGCCGTGGAATACGGGGATTAGTTGAGTAGCCATATTTTATGTCCTTACTGATTCGTTCAGAACACCCTGTGTTCAGCAGGGCGGTCAGGTACTTGAACACCGCAGTAAGACGGCCCGTATCCTTAGCCTTGCGGCTGTTATTCGGCATACGCGCTACCCGACCATATCTGAAAAATGGACATAAAAAATCCGCATGACTGACGGGTGCGGTTTCCGCTTACTGAGGTGTGTTCAGCACCTGCGGCGGACTATAGCCCCGATGATACGCGGATGTCAACTGGTAAGCAGAGCTTACAGGTTCGGCATTTTGTGGATGCTACCCTCACCAATGAGGGAGACAAAGGGGGTAAGTCAAACTGACACCCCTGCAACTCGTCACAAAACCCCCTTCATTTTCAGGTAGACGATTGCGGCGGCGCGGAGCGGGTTGGTATGGGTGTAATTGTTTCTTTTGTATATCGAGTAAGCCGCAGTCCACAGATCACTCTCTCCTAACCCCATCCTGTTAGGGAAAAGGCCGATTCCATTTTCAAACACAATCGGCATCATTACGGATGGGTTGTTGCAGAAGTCTTCAATCAAATAACAGTCAGCCCCCTCCGGTCTATCGTGATTGGTTACAAATAAGCAAGTGTCACCAATATGTTCAATGCGACTTTTGTCAATGCTATTAATTGAAATTGTCATCATCACATTAATCTGCTGGTCAGTCAGCGCGTTGATTTCTTCGTTAGTCATTTTTTTTGTTCCTTGGTGTTTTGTTTCAGAATACTTCTACAAAGTAGTGATCTCGCCCATCATTTCGTTCCCAATGCATGCATGGAATTTTTCCGCAGTAATTTAATTTGTTAAATGAGCAGCTCTCACAGACGTATGCCGATGAGTTTTCGTCATTATCAACTGCAACGTACTCGCGACCATCATCAGTGATTAATTCCATTTGGTCGTCTGACACAGCTAGATTTATGATCTGATCGCCTAGTCCGACTTGGATTTGGTTAGGCATTTGGTTGCTCCTTGATGAAGATTACGTCACGGCGGTCTCTGCGTTCAAAACACACGCACGGAGATTTATTGCATAGTAGCTTTGATTGTATAAGTTCGCATGAATCGCATGCAGCAGATAGGCGATCAGAGCCAGTGTATTTATTGGAATCTGATGCCGCCAACACCGTCCCATCATCTAGCGTGATTGTGTTTTGGTCTGGGGAGATTTTCATTTTTTAATATCCACATCAGGCTCGGCAGCTCTCACTATTCCCCAACAGCTAGGAATTGAGTGGTTACATGAGATGAAATTAAAACCACGGTAAACCGTGGCTGTAGGTATTGTATTTTTTGGGGATTGAAAGGGGGGATAAGTAAATGCTGCGTCTTATTTTTTTGTTGGTTATTTTAACCTGCAATTAAAATAGTCATGTGCAGAGTCTGCGATGTCACACCCAATGAAATTCCTTGACAAGTTACTCGCAGCAATAAACGTGGCGCCAGAGCCAAAAAAAGAATCAGCTATAACTTCTCCTTCATTGGAGCTTTGTTTGATTAGCATCTCTAATAACTCAACGGGCTTTTCTGTTGGATAGCCTTTCCAAACCCGCTTGTACTCTAGTACATCTGTAACCCCTAAATCATTTAGCTTTCGCTTACCTTTTTCAAAGAAAAGTATAAATTCATATCTCGCCCTGTAATGATACCCCATACCTACAGCCTGCTTATCCCATACTATTGGCTTCCAGAACTTAAAACCAACAGACTCGGCTATAGGTTTAACGATAAACATCGTCTCTTGGTCGCAGAATAAATAAAAATGTGAGTTCTTTTTCATGACTCGGTATATCTCTTTAAACAGGTCATGAAATCTGCTATTGGGAAATATATCGAACCATTGGTTGCTTGATGATTTGCTCTGTTTTAGCCTTGTTGTGGTGCCTATTTTTCTATGCTTTTCAAGAGACTCATATGGCGGGTCGGTAATAAATAAATCGACGCTGTTATCTTCAATGGTTTTTAACCAGTCAATAGCATCCATTTTTGCTATAAATGCCATATCTCATTACCTTATTTCGTTATGCATGAAACACAATAAAGCGCCCTGAACGTCGGGTTACACATCATTGACAGTTAAAAGGAATAGTCCGATATCAAGGCGCTTTGCTGTGTACCCCACTCAAGGAGAGTGGGGTGGGGGTTATTGCAGTGTTGTTTGTTTCGCATCTTGTAATATTTTTAGTGTAAATATAGATGCGCCGATTAAATCATTAAGTGCTCCCGCAAATGTTGCTTCGCTGTTTTTGTTAGCGACTTCCTCTAAGTATTTCTTAACGAACTCAAGGGTAAATTCTCCGTTCTTACTGTCAGGGTTAAAAGAGATACATAACTGTGAAGGCTTCATACACAAACACCTCATGCTGCTTTTTGGCTTAGACCTAGACGCTCCACATTGCGGCGATAAACAGCGTTAGCTTGATTGCGCTGTTCTTCGGTCATGAATTTTTTGATATCGGTAGTTTCTTCAACCAGTTGCTTTAGCTCTTGCCCAGATTGCGACTCGTCCATGCGGAACAAGAGATCGGCCAACATATCCTGAACATCTTGTACTGATGGCGAATCAGGTGCGTCGTTTTGAACAGATGACGGCGCTGGGGTTTCGCCTGCCGCCGTGGCTTCGGTGACAGAGTGAGCCTCACCTTCAATGACATTGCCTTTGCGCGCGGATTGCTGTGCGGATCGTTTACGCGCCGCCTGTTCGGCTAAACGTTCTGTCACTGATTGTCCTGATGGCGGAGTATCGTCACCACCCATCGGCGTGATGTCGATTTCCTCTTGCAATTCGTCAACGGAGTAAACGCCCATGATGACATCCGGTGTATACAATCGCGCCCAGCGCTTGACCCCCAGATAGGCGAGTTGCTGTTTAGGGTCATCTGCCCAGAGCGTGGAGTTTCGCGTACGCGCCTGAGACAGAAATAGATCAATAGTTCGGATCTCACCGGTATTTAATGTTGCCGAAACACGAACGCCGCAGCCTTTTTCATCATCAAGCGACCAATCTGGCTGGCGAAACTCGGTGATTTTGCCGTCTTGGTTTTTTGTTTTGTAAGTGATCTTGCCGAGTACGCGATCCCATTCCCCGAAAAACTCGTAGTCAAAGCGCCCCTTAATCACGCCGGAGTTCACGACGACAGCGTTCACTAATTGGGCTTCATAGCCTAGCGTGCCGCGAACCAGATGCGTTTTTTGTGCTACGGGGAAGGGATTCATGCCCCACTGTAGTGCTTGCAGGCATACAGCATAGCAATCAGCTTTGTTGCCGCGCAGATGATCGGGCACGGTGGCTTTTCCACTGGCCATTATGTCGGCCATTCGATCAACGCTCATCATGAAGTCTGCATTCATCATAAGGTTGAGCATATTGGCTTGGCCGCGATCATTGGCAATAACAGAGTGGTTATTGATAGCGGTGGCGACTTGTTGATTAATCATGCGACCTCCGGTTAGTCAAATAGGTTTTCTGGCAACGACAGCGTGTCGTCTTCGAGAGGTTCGATGGCTTGTGTTTCATCGTTGGCCGGTGGGGTTATCCCTTCATCATTGAGTAGCTTGCGCTCCTCTGCGGCAATTTGATAAGTCGGCACACTGATTTCGATGACACCATCATGCCCTGGGTAGTAATCAGCTTGACGCCAGCGGACAACGTTGCGAACTGCCATATCGCGCAGCTCAAGTCCACGCTCACGGTCAGCGATACTGTAGTAATAGACGCCCACCAGAATGGGCTTAAAGACGTCTTTACCGAGTGGGCCGTCTTTCTCTACGGCGATAAAGACAAAGCCCGGAACATGGCCGGTAAGGGTTTCGTATCCGTTGCTATAGTGTGCTGCTTGAATGTGATAGTTGTGTGTGCTGCCATCACGTGCAAAGCCGGACGGGCTGGCATTGCGAACAAACTTCAGGTCGGCCAGTACGTGCTCTTTGCGGCTCATCCAGTCAGGGCGGCATTTCAACAGCTCACCGGTTTGTGGATGATTCCAGTAGAGACTGGTTTCCGCTTCACCGTCGAGCTCCAGCAATACAGCCGCTTCGGGATGGGCGAGGATGGCTTCGCGGTAACGTAGCGCATGCTGATACTCTGCGGCGGTCAGCACTTCACGATGGCCAGCTTGTTGCTTGAATTGCTCTTTGAGTTCATCCAGAAAAACGGCATCGGGATTGAAGCTGCGGATACGCTCCGCCATTTCGGCTTTACTACCATTGAGTGGCAATGGCTGAGGCTGGGCATTGATATGGGCAACGCGCTCGGCCTCTTTTGCTCCCAACATGGCGTAGCTATCGAGAACCGCTTGGTAACCGCCCGAAGTTTTCAGTGGCTTGGGTAGCGTATCGTTATAACTCTTGATGCAGGCTTTGAGCGCTGTTGCGGTACGTTTGTCATCTGGTCCTAACGTTTGGTACGCAGCCGGTAGGGCATCGTAGGCCACTTCATGAGCGGAGACATTTTTGCCGGCATCTAGTGGCTTGGGCAACCGAGCATTGTGTGCATTGATAGCCGCAATCAACTCTTCGATGGAAGGCTTGACTTCCAGTGAATCATTGTATTCCTGAATGATGGCTTTCATCTGGTCGGCACTGCTGATTGCCTCCTCCGGCCATTCAGGTTCAACCACAAACTCCCGTTCAAAGTCATCAAGCTCAAGCACTATCTTATGCAGGATGCGGCCTTCGCGCAGTGCCGCGGTATCTTTCTGGTCGTGTCCTTCAACTTGGTAGTAGTGATAGTGTTGGCCGGAAATCAGCGCCCAATCCAGTGCACTTTTGGAAAGCCCGGGGCCTCCGTGATAAGCCGCCGCTGGAATGTTCCGGTAAAAGCCTGATTCGGCAGGTTCAAAGCGTGTGATTTCAGCGTTATCGGCGCGGTCTGGTGCCGACATCATTTCATCGGTCATAAGCGAATTCCGTTATGCTGTAGTTGTCTGATTTGCGCCATGGCGTTCTCGAAAGCCTTTTGGCGGCTCATCTTGGCGCGGAGCTCAACTTCTTGCCTTTCTCGAACTTTCTGTCGTTCGCGGATAAAGTGAGGAACGGGCGGCCCCATTAGGCGTGCGTAAAATTCTTGTTTTGTTCTTTCCAGTTTGGCGCGTACTTCATTGAGGTCAGGGGAGTCAAAGATGGGGCCTTGTTCCATCATGTTGGACATGTAACCTCCTCACGTGATTAAGCCAGATAAGCGAGGTACATCAGAGAGATAAGGACAAACAGCATGGTGGCTTTCAGCGTCCAGTGCCCGCGCTTTGTTTTGAAATCTGAACCACTGAGAGTGTGTTTGAACATGATGCGGTTAATTGAGTCTGCGTTCATGGCATCCCCCTTTATTTTGTGCTGGGCTGATTAATAGCGCGGATGGTGTTTTTAATGGCTTGTTTAATTCGTTCTACGATTGCAGATAATTGAGATTCAGGAGCGAAACCCATGAAGGTTCCGCCCGCGATGGCATAATTCATCATGGGTCTTCTCCATTTGTATTTACGCTTTTTGTGACTTTGAATTGAGGGTTACACCCTCGCGGTAACAGTTGATTGCTTACGGCGATAGCCTGTCTGATAAATGGCTGTCTTTGGCAGGCACGCGGAGCCTAATTCAGAGTGGCTATGGTGACGTTTTGGCACTGATACAGCATTCAGAACTCGGATAGAGCAACCTCCGATAGCTTCTTCCAGCTTACGGTTAAAAGCCGCTTCTTTAGCTTTTCGAGCGTTAAACTCGGCCATACGGCGGAAGTTATAGCGCTGTCTTGCGTTCACGATAGATCCTCCAGTAACAGACTTTGGTGATATTGACGCGAGGTTTGTTAATCCTTGCTTACTGAGCGTTCATAAGCACGTAGCACATCAATATCCCAAAGCCTGTTGCCTTGGCTCACCTGTCTTCAGGTGAGATCCTGATTGTTAAAGAGCAATGAGACTGTGGTGTCTCGATGGAATTAGTGTTCACGAATTGTGATTTAATGTCAAACACAAAATGTGATTGGTTTGGGTGATAATATTTATCGTATTGATAATAAAGAGGATTTATTTTCGATGAGGGGAATAAAAAAACCGGCAAAGAGCCGGTTTGATTGATGGGGAGCTTAGTTTAGTGGCGTAATGTGGACTATTTATCCCCATAGTGAAAGCGGCAGGCAATCACCGTTACCGTACTACCTGAAACGCTGTAAACTAGGCGGTGCTGTTGATCAATGCGTCGCGAATAGAGGGCTGGGTTCTTATGATGGCGCAGTCGTTCTGGCTTCCCTATCCCGCAGAATGGATCTTCTTCGATTGAGTGTAATAAATCTCGTATTCGTGCAACCTTACGCAGATCAACTTGCTTCCAATAAGCAAAGTCAGCAGCACCATTTGGCGTAAAATTAATAGTCCACTGTGACAACTTCGCCGCGCTCCAATTGCGCTAATGATTCATTAAGGTGTTTAGCATTAGCGGGGTTGCTGAACAAGTAGATCGTTTCTAGCATAGACTCATATTCATCAGCATCGACCATAACAATATCGGGTGCATCGCGACGCATGACGCGTACAGGTTCGGCGTTATTGGTCACGCGGTTCATGGTGTCCGCAAAATGTTTGCGAGCATCAGAGAAGGTCACTGTATGCATGATTGGCTCCCCTTGATAGTGGATTTCATCTCAGTATGACACATGTACCTACTTGCGTACAATAATTCTCACCAAGCACTTCTTTTGTGGGGCCGCACTTATTATTGGCCTTGCTGCGATGTGGTGACCGAGTTTCATTAATTTATTGCGTTTATTAGCCAAAGACCTCTTCCGGCCACTGTGACATGATCACTTTTCCTATGATGCGGCAACCATCTCCGCATGGTATCAATGGATACTGTGGATTCAGTGGTTTTAGGAAGCAGATACCACCATCTCGAATTAGCTTTTTAAAAGTGAACTCATTTCCATTGGTGCCTGCTACACAGAAATCGTCTGGTTTTACATCACAATCAGGATCAACAAGGATCAACATACCTTCGGGAAAGCTTGGTCGGCTTCCCGTTGTAGTTGTCATCGAATCACCTTTTACTTCAAGCCAGAACGCACGCGGGCCAGCTTTTTTGGATGTGAAAATCCATTGTTTGGCATCATGATCAGTATAAGAATTCATCTCTGTCGTGAACATACCTGCGCGCACAGTGGCAAGGAGAGGGTAGCTATACCTTTTGTAATTAGTGCCTCCATCATCACCAAAAAGTAATAGCGCAGGGGTGACCTTAAGAGCATCAGCAATGGTAACCGCATCGTCAGCACTAATTTTACGTGTACCTAACTCATAGTTTCCTACACGTGATGGCGCTCCCCAGCCGCATTGTTTAGCTAATTGAGCCTGACTTAATCCGGCAGCCTCTCTCAGCGTTTTTATTCTTTCGCCAATAATTTCATACATAGTTTTCATGTTTTTGATGCTATCACGATATGTGATGAAAGTATTTACACAAGTTGTTGTTGACTATCAATCACAATTTGTGAACAATTGACAACCACAGAACATTAGGAGGTGCTGATGAACAACATAGCGCGACAGCGGAACGCTATGGGATTGTCGCAATCATCCCTTGCAAGAGCCATTGGTTGGGGGCAGTCACGACTAGCTAACTATGAATTAAACACTAGAACCCCCAGCTTAGATAGCTGTAGAAAAATTGTGAGTGGATTTAATGCTCTTGGGGCAAGTGTCACATTGGACGACATATTTCCCCAAACTTAGTCTAATCCCTAACCACCCGCTCTTTAACAACCTGACCGCCGACTGAACACAGACGGCAAACACTAACTAACCATCAAGTTTGCTTGATGGTTTGGCTACTCACATTTCAAAAAGGAGTTTTGCACATGAGAGATGCAAGTTACAGCAAACCGACTCAACGCCAGATCGACAGAGCTGAGACAGACATTCTTATTGCTTTGTCACAACTGACTCAGCGCAAGTTCGCGGAGCTGTCCGGATGGCATGAATCCAAGGTAAGCCGAATGAATTGGCGTGATGTTGCAACAGCTTTTTGCATTCTAAAGATGGCCGCAGAAGTGAGTCCATTGGGGCAGGTGGTGCGTGAGGTTGTCCGTGCTGTTGGGCAAAAAAAATCCTCAGCGGCCACCGAGGATTTAAAGCAACTGACAATAAGTTTTTAAACGGACACTTAATGCTTAAACGCTAGAGAACAAGAAGTTTCGGCGTTGATTGTGACAAAAGAGATAGTTTTTTTCAATAGAGGTTTTCTTATGAGCATGATCCTAATGGCTAAAGCCATGAATATCAAGGTTGGTAACCCATTAAGGAAGCTGGTGTTAATCAAATTAGCTGATAGTGCTAACGATAAAGGGGAGTGCTGGCCGTCATACCAACACATTGCTGAACAATGTGAAATAAGTAAGTGCTCAGTGATGCGTCACATCTTACAACTTGAAAAAGATGGTTTGTTACGCAGAGAGCATCGAAAAGGTGCTGTTGGTATTGGGAGCGAGTCAGGCGTTTGTTATTTGGCGCTTGATAGTGCGCAGGAGTCATCACTTAACCACAATGAGTTCATTTCGGTTTCCCCCAAGAAGCGGGACTATAGCTTTGATAGTTTAGTTGTCACCGCCAGCTGTAATCGATCTTTTGGTCTCGAGTTTGCCAAACGTTTTCGTGCGGCTAAGGAGTTAGCTCATGGGTAATGTCGTCCGTGTTAATTTCTCTCATCAACAAGAGTCAACAGGGGGGTGTGTGGCTGATCTTGATGATGGGTACACCCGCATTGCTAACGAGCTGCTAGAGGCGGTAATGGCAGCTGATTTAACGGCACGTCAGATGAAGGTCTTGATGGCAATTATCCGTAAAACATATGGGTTTGGTAGGGAGGTTGATCGCATTACCAATACGCAGATTTCGTCAATGACCGGCCTTCATCATACGCACGTTTGCACAGCGAAAAACGAGATGATTGCGATGAATATCATTGTAACCAAGGGGCGTGAAATTGGCGTTAACAGGGTCATTTCTGAGTGGAATTTCAACATTAGCCAACCTAGCAAAACATTAGCTGACTCAGCTAATAAAAAACCAATTAATTCTACCGATAAAACATTAGCCGGATTAGCTAATAAAACATTAGCCAACTTAGCTAACGAGGTTTCGCCAACTTGGCTAAACACAAAAGAAACTATTCAAAAGAAAGAAAGAAAAGATCCCCCCATAACCCCCCAAGGGGAAACTTTGGGCGCTGCAGAAGTTCTTGGTTTTTACCAAGAGCTGGTTGGCAGCACCAAGTGCCGACGTACTGCAGATATCGAGACCATCCTGAATGCGGGGTATTCGGTTGAAGACTGCAAGCTGGTAATCCGTTGGGGGTTGGCTAACTGGTGTCGTGGCGGCAAGAGCTACGCCAACCTGAGCAACCTGTTCCGTAAAACTCGCTTTGACGGGTATTTGGCAGATGCGGACGTTTGGGCTAAAGGCGAGTCTGAGCGTAATCCTGAGCCGTGTCCGCACCAAGAAATCATTGCGTTGTGGAACAAGCAGTTCAGCAACCGTCAGGTTGAGCTGTTCCAGTGGAACAAGAGCCGTCCGGCTTACCGGCACCTTGAGCGTGTTTGGAACGAAAAAAACAACATGGGGCGACATCGGAATCTTGAGCAAATCGAGAGGTTGTTCACGTTGTTGGCTGCATCAACGCTGACTGCGGATTTGTCGAGCAAGGCTTGGTTAACATTGGATTGGATCTTGGAGCCTCGAAACTGGGCGCGCTGCTATGAGCAGATAACCCGCGAATACAAACAACGCAACGGTATGCAGTCTTGACATCCTCCTCGCCCTAAAGGACGGGATTTTACGGCGCACCGGATAACCCCCGTTGTATGCACCCCTTAAAACGCTCTCAATCGCTCTCTGACGCGAAAAATTCAAAAAGACAAGCAAACACAGGCTAAACCAAAAAAACGCCTCAGAATCGTTTCTGGGAGCTTACTTGACATCCTCCCCGCCATGAAGGACGGGGTTTCTCGCGAGGTAACTGATGAAAAGTTATTTTACCGACATGAGTTTGGAGCAATCGGTTATCGGTGGGCTGATGCTACCAACGGGTAACGGAAGGCCATCGGATGCGGTGTTTGATGCTCTGGAAACGGTAACTTTTGGTGATTTTGCAAACCATGCGCACGGCCTGATTTTCAGCGCCATGCAGGGAATGCTTGAACGTGGCAGCAGCATCGATATGATTACTGTCGCGGATGAGCTGGCGCGGCGTAACCAGCTGGATGAGGTGGGAGGCTTTGGTTATCTGGCCGAGGTGAGCAAAAACACACCGAGCGCTGCCAACCTGTCGGAATATGTTCGTCGCTTGAGAGACAATTCGTTAGGACGTCGTATGCAATCGGAGTTGCTCTTAGCTAGTCAGGTGCTGGTAGCGTGTGATGGCCGAGCGATGACCGAGAAGGTGGGGGATGTTCAGGGGCGTATTTCTGCTGTGGAGTCCGTGCAGGCTGATGGCGCAGTTTCGATTCTGGATTGCTTGGAGGAGGTGGTTGCCGACCTTGAGAGTAGCTTCCGGGGTGATGACAACGAGAATGCGATTACACTTGGCCTGCCGGACATTGATCAGGCGTTGGGTGGGATAAACCCAACAGACATGATTGTGGTTGGCGGTCGCCCATCTCACGGTAAAACCACGGTGCTGACGACCATCTGTGAGCATATGTCCGTGCATCAAAATTATCCGGTGTTGATTTTTAGCTTAGAGATGTCTCGTAAGCAATTGACTGAGCGAATGATGTTTCACTTGGCTAAAGCTAGAAGGAGAGATGTTCTAGGGCAAACCCAGATGAACAGTGATGAGGCATGGGGACGAATATCTAACGCGGTTGGTGCTCTTACCAGTAGTGCCATAATGATTGATGACCGTGGCCGCATGACCATTAACGATATCCGTGCGGAGGCTCGCCGTGTGGCGAAGAAATACGGGAAGTTGCGCGCCATCATGATCGACTACATACAGCTGATTGATACCTCAGGTTCGCCTACCCAGCTGCAAGGAGTGTCTGATATCTCCAAGGGCATTAAACGCCTGTGTAAGGAGCTAGAGACACCAGTTATTGCGTTATCCCAGTTGAGTCGTGATGTTGAGAAGCGGGTAAATAAGCGCCCGATTAACTCAGATCTGAGGGAATCTGGTCAAATAGAGCAGGATGCTGACCTGATTTTTATGGTTTACAATGAAGAAAAGTATGATCCGCTCACACCGCAGAAAGGGATTACCGAGCTGATTTGTACCAAATCCCGTCATGTGCCTGGTGCTGAGAAGGCGTATCGATTTGTGAATATTCACGGAGGCCTTGATCCGCTGCATGGTTCATTTGCTATGCAGAGTCGTGGTATAGCACAGGAGCTTGAACTGTGAAATGCAGCGTATCGATACAACAATAAGCGAATGAAAGGAGAGCAAGAATGAGTCATGTGTCCACGTTACCAGAAGCAAAATTATTCACTATTGAGGCGTTGAATAAAGTTCAGGATTTCGTGTGGCCAGATGGCACTAACTATGCGGCAATGGATAGTCTTAAAGGGCAGGTTAATTTTTATACATCGATGCCAGGGTTAAAAGAAAATGATTTTTCTATTGATTATGTGAGTGCTTTCGAGGTTTGTGTTACCTCGCCGTGTCCAGACTGGAAAAGTTCATTAATCACCAAGGGAGAATTTGATAGTGCTGATGGGTGGGTGAGAAATACGGATGGGAAGCCGGAAATTAATAGTGTACTTTTAGATATTAAGTTTGATGCTGGTGTCATTTGCAATGGTATTTGTGCTGATGATTACAATTGGGTTGATGGATATATAACCTATTGGCGTTACCATAAAACAGATAGGAAAGAGCCAATATTCGATGATATCTCCAAATCCGTAGACTCTCAACCAGTCGAGCAGAATGGAACGGCTGAGGCTGAAACTCACTCCATAGATACTAAGTCCGATGAGTCAGCTGAGATGAAATTAACGGGAGTTAAATCTATTGAGGCTAAATATATCGACCAATTATATGAAGAGTACCGCGCGGTTAGCCTTAAATATGAGGAAGCATTGGAAACAATTGCTTGGGCTAAAGTTCAGCGGGAGGCTTATTTGCACGATATTGAACAGTGGCACAGAGAAAGAGGGTTTGAGGTTAGAGAGATTAAGGCTCCACGAGGAGAGAGTGGCACACAATCTTAAGTGGGTAATACAATAAGTTAATATACTGGCCCGGACTTGCCGTGTGCCGGGTCAGTAGTTGGGTAGCTGTAATGGGGGAATTGTGAATGGCATAACAAAAGACGGCATCAAACTCTCTAAGTTAAACTTCCATTCGGTCGGCAAACAAATTCAGCAACTGCTAAATGACGGTGAATATCGCCTGATATTAAAACCGTGGCGAAATAAACGTACCCTTCCCCAAAACTCACTTTTCACATGTGGTGTGGCGAGATAAGCGAATACCTCCAGCGCAGGGGTAGGAGCTTCGCTACGCCTGAGTGGGTGAAATGCGCATTGAAGCATACATTTCTTGGATACAAAGAGGAGGAGCGAACTGATGTTGTCACGGGGGAGAAAGTTATCGTCAGGGAGTTAATTAAAACATCAACCCTAGACACTGGAGCAATGCATTATTTTATGGGCAAAGTTGAAGACTGGGCTTTCGATAATGGGTGCCTCCTGACGATACCGAGTGATTCTGAATATATGCGACTTAAGGAGAAGCAAAATGAATAATAAATACTCATCGATTAAGAAGGCAGTAACTCCAGAAGAATTGCGTCAGCAAGCGCAGGAGCTTATGCGTGCAGCAGAAGAGGCCGAGCGTAAGTTAAGTGACCGCGCTGAAATTAAAAAGCAGTTAGAGCCACTAAAGCTGGAGGTATTACAGGCATACGGCATGGCAAGTCGCAAGTTTGATGAGCTTGTGGATGCCATGGCGGACATGGAAAAGGCCGTTCACAAGTTGAAACAGATTACGCTTTGAGTTGGGTAAAATATGGCAATAAAGAGAGATAAATGGGATGCGATATTTTCAGAGCTAGTCAGGGAACGAACACATTGGCAATGCGACTACTGCGGTAGACACTTCAACCACGACCATCAAAAACTTCATTGTTCACACTTCAAATCTCGTAGACACAAAGCCACTCGGTACCATCCTTACAACGCCTTCGCGCACTGCATAGGCTGTCACCGAAAACTTGGTGAAGATCTTTTTGAGTTCACGATGCACGCCAATATCACTTACGGCGAATTGACCATTGATCGCATAGCCCATTTATCTGCAATTCCCATCCGACTGAAACCATGGCAGATGGATGCGCTTTATCAGCATATGCGTCGTGAGCTTGTGCGCATGCGTGACCTACGGGCATCAGGTGAGGTTGGTCGCATCGAGTTTACTTTGCCGGATTGGTATCAGGATGGCATCACGTTGCGAATGGGGGAGTGAGTGGATGGATGTAGGTGATACAACACTCAGCCAAGAACAATACCGTTGGGTTGATGACTGGCTGCAGCAGTGGGGCGCTTGGGTGTACTCCGGACGACTTGAAAAACGGATGTCCAGTCTGATTGCGAGGATGATGGAGGCAGCAGACCCTACGAGGGTAATGCCATCGCGCCCAATGTGTAACGATGACGATGGTCTTTTGATTTCTCAGGTCGTAGACCGCGTACTTGCTATTGATGAAAGGGCTCTAGGCATTGTGTTGAGTTATTACGCTTTTGGCTCTTCCAAGCGTGCCATTGCATGCTATCAGTTCAGCACTGCAAAACCACGCAAGGTAATGCTGGGAAGAGGATATGAGGGATGGCGAAAGCCGTCATTCAGAACATGTCAAAGACAAGTAGATCAGATATTGGATGTATCACTATATCTGATTTATCACGAGCTCTATCCTGCCATCAATGAACGTAAACGTGCGGCTAAATTAAGGTAATATGCCAAATTGTGTGGGTAACGTGCATTTTTTCGTTGACATATTTGGCACATTGGCACACCATTACAAGGTACGCTGCCTTAATTACGTCATAAGACTCTTGGCCAAAACGCCGTAAACCTCCGCCCAATGTGGGCGGGGGGCGCATTTTGTCAATAGTTCACATCCCATGAAGTTTTCCAGCCATGGCTATTGAAAATAGCTTTAGCCTCGTCGCTGGACAAAAATTTAAAAAACTCCTTTGCTTGTTTGTTATTTATTCCTGCTGGCGTATAGGCAATACTTACGGGACGATAAATGCGATATTGAGGCTCAATAAGAATAAGATCTGTTGAGTCTTTTAATTTATACTGCCAATGGTTCCAGATAATCCAAGCGTCGATACTGGAATCATCTTTCCATCTTTTTTCAGCCTCGGCGCTACTG
>SAMEA3387498__coassemble_845_pt1 | contig 42237 bp, 39 predicted proteins | sample SAMEA3387498__metabat2_low_PE_007 | metagenome-assembled genome bin SAMEA3387498 (sample SAMEA3387498) | Felis catus | biome: Faeces | place: United Kingdom | collected 2012 | reverse complement strand
GCCTGACCGTGATCCTCGAGACCCTCACCCGCCATACTGATCTGAATGTGGTTCAGGTACATGACTTCGGCCATCACTATGCTAAGACGCTGCATATCTGGCGCGATGCCTTTAATGCCAAGGCGGCAGCCATACAACAACTCGGCGCCTCAGATGAATTCATGCGCCTATGGGACTTTTACTTTGCTTACTGCGAGGCAGGATTTTTAGAACGCGCCATCAGCGTGGTGCATATCACTGGCTGTAAGCCGGGGTCACAGGCATGGAACTCTCTCGATGCCACTCTTTCGCGCTAAGTATTGGCGTTGGATCCACTTCTTCGCCTTTGAGCTGTACTGGCTGGCCGCTGTCAAATTCCATGCAAACGGCGTTTGCCTGCTGCTCGCACTGTTGCATCTGGCGCTAACGCCCACACCTCGGCGCGATCTGCGGATTTTGCCGTTGTCACTGCTTGGTATCGGCGTTGATTTTTTGCTGACTTACTCTGGGGTCTTTGTTTTCCCGAACGGTTTCCCATTATGGATGGTGGCGGTTTGGGTTGGGTTTATTCTGGCACTGCCACATGGGTTGGGCTGGTTATTTGAATTTCACCTAGGCTGGCAAATCGTTTTTGGCGCGCTCGGGGGCGCACTCTCCTATTTTTCTGCATATGCTTTGGGAGTAGTCCGTTTTGGTTATCCGCTCATGCTGGTGATCATCGGCATTGCCGCCATCTGGGCGCTGCTGCTGCCGTTGCTGATTCACTTGGCCCGGATCATTTCAACGAGGTATCCCGATGCCGTTTCTGACTGATTATCACCAAACCCTGCGTTTTCGACGCCAGTCTCGTTTCCTATCGATTAGCCTTTTGGCTCTGGGCTTGTTCGTGGTGTGCGGATTTAGCTCTGCGCTCTATGCATTACCCACACAGCAATTAAAACCAGTAGGCCAAGGCACCATGAATTGGCTATGGGCCGATATTTACAGCGCAACCTTGCTCAATCGCAGCGGCGTTTACCAACCCAATGTCTATCCCGTTGCGTTATCCATTTCGTATTTCACGGATATCGATGACGAAGATTTGATCAGCGCTACCCGCGATGAATGGGAGCGCCTCGCGATCCAAACACCAGCCGTGCGCGAGCGCTGGCTCACGCAACTGGAACAAATCTGGCCGGATATTCGCGCCTATGACACTCTCACGTTTTATGCCACCAGCGCGGATAGCGCTGAGTTCTACCATAACGCACAACGCATCGGCCAAGTTCGCTCACCACAATTTAGTCCCTCGTTTTTGGCTATCTGGTTATCGGACAACAGCTTAAAGCCGGCGTTAACCCGGCAACTTAAAGGAGAAAAACCATGAAAGCACTTTCCCTGTTGCTGGCTGCCGGAATGGTGGTCGGCTGCGGCGTCAAACCGGAGAACTATGCTGGCAAAGCGCCGGAGTGGGATCTGCCTACCTTCTTTAATGGCGACTTGGTCGGCTATGGCATCGTAACCGACCGCAGCGGTGAAGTGCAGCGGCGTTTTAGCGTTACCATGCAAGGGATCTGGAGCTCACCGGAAAAAGGAGAGCTGCATGAACAGTTTTTATTTGATGACGGTAAAAAACAAGAGCGCATCTGGTATTTGCAGAAGGTCAATCAGAAGTGGCAAGGCACCGCAGGTGACATTGTCGGTACTGCTGGCGGCAGCACCTATGGATTTGCCATGAACTGGAACTATACCCTAGATCTGGAGCTCAGCAGTGGTCAGCGTGTGAACGTGAAATTCGATGACTGGATGTATCTGATTGATCAGCAGCGGCTGATTAATAAAGCCGAAATCACCAAATTCGGTTTTAAAGTCGGCGAAGTGATTATCTATATAGAACAAAAAACCAAAACTTAAATAGATACATGACTTACAAACGAGAAAAAGGAAAAGCCGCAACACCTGATCCGGCTTTTCCTTTTATGCCTACATATACGCGCATATACATGCAGCGCCCATACAAACAGAAAGCGCATACATGCCAAGCAATAACATTTAGCGTATAGAGCCGTAAGCAAATTAAAATAACCTGACTTACGGCGCTACTCTGACACTATTTATTTTTTACCGTTGCAATGCGTGAACATACTGGAATATTAGTCGCATCCAATCCTGGTTTTGTATTATGGAAATCGAATTCCAACTCAACACTTGGTTTAAATACCAAGCAGTGAGTAGAACCACCGAAGTGGAACATACCTAACTCATCGCCTTTATTAATGTGCTGGCCTTCTTTAACGGTAACATCACAAGAAGATACTTCCGCCATACCGATAGCAATGAAACACATTAAACCAATTTTTGGATTATCCGACTCAATGAAGATCAACGAACGTGTCGCCACAGCAGATAAGAATGGCTGTGAATTATTTGGTGCACTGTCATCTGCGCCATTCTCATTATCAAACCCTTGGTTACGGTTACCTAAATAGTAAGAGCCGTTCACCATTTTGACTTTTTTGACAATACCGCTTACCGGGCTATTCCAGCGGTGATAACTCAAGGCGCTCAAAAACGCTTGGTAAACAGTACCCCCAACAAACTCCGCCGCTTCTGGCTCGAAGTCCATCATGTTTTCCAGTGAATACTCTTGCCCTTTAAGCCAGAATTTCGATGACTGTTTAACATTTTTGACCACTTGCAACGGTGCGGATTCACAGGCATTAGCGATCACATCGTCACCCTCAGCGACCGGTCTTACGCCAGGCACAAAGGTACGGGTGAAGAAATCATCCCATGATTTAAAACCGTAGTACTTATCACTTGGATCGCAATTGAAGAAGTGTTCGAACGGTTTTTGACGATTTGGTGAGTTAGCCGGCTCAGCTTGGCAAGCCACAGAAATCATTTCGGTACGCGCATTTTCACTCAGCCAACCAAACACTTTTGGTGTCCGCTCAGGGAAATTATCAACCAATACAGAGCGAGACGCTTCGGATGATAAATACTCACTCCAATAAGTCAGGATTTTTTTGAACTGCTGGTTCACTAATTCATTCGCAAAAAATGCATAGCCGGAGTTAGTCGCCATCGGCCAATCCAGCAATGCGTTAATTGGGAAACCAATCAGACCACACGGCTCCAACGCGCCGGTTTTAGGATCCAAATACTCAGTACACTCAGGTGCTTGAGTCATAACTTGATTTAACAGTTGGATAAACTCGTTGAAGTCTTTAACTTCTGGGGTACCAATAGGTGTTAATTTTTTCTGCGCTAATGCTTCCGTGAACATGGCGGCAGCAAGACGAGAGAGTTCTGGATCACCTTGCACTAACTCTTGGAACTCTTTAACCGGCTGAACCAGCTCTGCATTTTTATCAATTCTGGTTTTTTGATCTTTTATCCATGCTGCGATGTGATTTTTGTTTTTTGGCAACCAGTTACCACTGTGACTTTTTTTATTAATGCTCATAACGATGCCTCTTCTGAGGGCGCGTTTAATAACAGCGCCGCTATATGACGGTAAATAATAACTTTTAAGCAGTATAGGCACAGTGAACAAAAAGAAACCAAGCCAAAACAAACACGCATTGTATCTCTGTGTTTCGTGGTGTGTATATGAATGCAGCAGTCATAACTAAATATCAAATCATGAAAGCATGGACGGGTGTAGAGAATAAATCGGTGTGGACGCTCTGCCGGTGGAGAGCGAGAGATCGGGATGAAGGGATAACACAGGCCCAACGCATGATGCGATGGGCCACAGAAGATCAGCGTTTTTTACGTCCGCCCGCTTTGCCCAGTGCTAACTGACGCGCGCGCTGTTTATCCGAGCCTCGGCGCCGCGCCGGCGCAACTTCACGGGTTAAATCGGGTTCAAACCCCGGATACCACTGCTGTGGCAAACGTGTGTCGAGCAAGTCTTCGATCGCCGTCAACAAGCGCTGATCGGCATCATTGTATAAGCTGATCGCTAATCCGCTATGCCCTGCACGACCGGTACGGCCAATCCGGTGCACATAATCTTGCGCGCTAAACGGCAACTCCAAGTTGATCACACACGCTAACTGCGCAATATCTAAACCGCGCGCCGCCACATCGGTCGCCACCAGCACGCGAACCTCACCGGCAGCAAAATCGGCCAACGCCTTGTCGCGCACCGCTTGTGATAAATCCGCATGCATTGGCCGCGCCGCAATAGACTGCTGTTGTAACCAAGTGGCCACTTTGTCACAGCCTTCGCGTGTCCGGCTAAATACCAGCACTTGCGGCCAGCTCTCGGTTTGTAGCAAATGCGCCAGTAATCCCAACTTACGCTCTTGATCTACCACATACACGCGCTGCTCAATACGCTCGATGGGCGTGCTGTTATTGCTGATATCAATGCGCTGCGGTGAGCGCAGCATCTTGCCGGCCATGCGATGAATGTCATCACTCAGTGTGGCGGAAAACAGCAGTGTCTGACGCTCAGTAGAAACCTGACGGACCACATCACGGATTTCATCCCGAAAGCCCATGTCGAGCATCCGATCGGCTTCATCAAACACCAAAAAACGCACATCACGCAGATGCACCACACCCTGTCGCAGGTAATCGAGCAAACGTCCTGGCGTTGCAATCAGTATATCCGCGCCGGTTTTCAGCTCACGCGATTGCGTGGCCAAACATGCGCCGCCATACACCACCACACTGCGAAGCGCGGTATGTTGGGTAAAGGCTTCCATATTATCTTGCACTTGACGCGCCAGTTCACGGGTTGGCACCAAAATCAGCGCACGCGGCGCCTTAGCCGCCGATTGTTCCAGTAATTGCTGAATAATCGGTAGCGCAAAGGCCGCCGTTTTACCGGTACCGGTTTGTGCGCTCGCGAGAATATCTTGCCCTTGCAAAATCAGCGGGATCGCCTGCTGCTGGATAGGCGTTGGTTGGTGATAGCCTAATTGCGTCAGCGTCTGCAATAAAGGAGCCACCAGATTCAGGGAGGAAAAAGACATGCGCACACTTCTCGGTCAGTAAAACAGCGCGCGATTGTACCTGTCTGCACGCTGCGATGCCACCGCTAGACACAGCGCACTCGGCCAGTATTCATTAGCAGATACATTTATTAGCATCTGTTTATTTGCTATTACGCTAACTGATTATGATACTTTCCGATCTGTTTGTTTGCCGATATTCAGCATGAATTTTATCTCCTTTCGTGAGGAGTTCGCCGTTATCCGGCGTGAACTGCTCATCTCCTGTGAAAAAATAAAAGCCCTCGATTTTTCCTACAGCAACGTATTATCGGCGGTCTTGTCGGTCGGATTGGCTATCTTGATCTGCCATCTTCTGCGCATGGAATATTCTACGTGGGCGGCCTTCAGTGCCTATGTGATCATGCGGCCAGTCTTTAAGCAGACCTGGCACCGCGGGCTGCTGCGGATCGCCGGTACCTTACTCGGCGCACTGTGCGCAATTGGCTTTTTACTGTTGTGCCGCACCGAGTTGAGCTTAGCTCTGTTATGTGCTGCCATTTTGCTAGTCAATACCGCAACGGCCTATTACACCAATGTGGCGTCTGATGAGTACAATTACGCGATTTTGTTTTTTGGGCTGACCTTTACCCTGATTGTCAGCTATGCCTATGTTTATCCAGATACGGACATTTTCCATATTGGCATGATGCGTACTGGTGATGTGATGATTGGCTCACTCTCTACCATTGCGGTGGGCATGCTGATCCAACGTATTTGGCCGGATCCGGCTCCAACTGCAACTAACACGAAGCCGCATTCCGAATCCACAACTTCGGCGCCCAAAAACACCGCCGTGATTACCTCTGTCAGCGCGCCAACTAAAGTGGTGAGCTGGCCGTTTTGCCATTTGCACTTTTTGTTTGCCCTACTGGCTGGCGTCACTATTACACTGATGCCGCTATCAACTCTGGTACATCACAACTCGCTGTTTATTCAAGCGGCGGTGAGTATTTTGGCGGTATCCAACCAGCCACGCTCGGTGCAGGCCGATGATTTGCCGATCTCTACCGCGCGCAAGCTGATTTACCGAGCGACCGGCTGCTTTTTAGGTGGGGTTGCGGGCATTATCTGTAACCTGATCAGCGTGGCCGCCGACTCGTATGCCCTGTTGGTATTCTTGACCTTACTGGGAACCGCCTTTGGCCGCATCATTCAAGACAGCAGCAAAACTGCCTCGTATGTCGGTACCCAATTTACCGTAGGTTTGCTGATGGTGTGCGTGCATGACACCACCCAGTTAGTGAATGACAGTTACGGGGTATACCGCTTCGCCGGTGTCTTTATGGGCTTCCTGATTTTTGTCCCTGCGCTGTTTATTCTGGCTAGTCTGTTTTACCGCTACGGCAGCAAACCACAGCACCCCACAGAGGCGTAACACCTCCAGCTGACGGCGTGCAAAGCGCCGTCATTTTCTCGTACTCAAAACCTATCTCGATTCAAAACTCAAAAACAGCGCAATTCACTGTTATTCAATAAACGTCGCTTAGCCCTTGTCGCCACGCCGGCTGTTCATCGGCAAATGCCCAGTAAGTGGTAATGGCACAAATCTGATTGGCGCGAAACGCAAACAACGAAGTGGCGAAAAAATGGTCATCGCAATCTGGGCTAATCACATGCGTAATGCTCAAAACCTGCCCGTTATCCAATGCGTTGATGGTATGCGGCAAGAAACGCCACTGTCCGGGGAATTGTTCATTCACGTGGATAAAAGGTGTGCGACCGGCAAACAATTCGCGGCTGGTCGGCCAAACCACACTCACATCGTCGGTTAATAGCGTCCCGGCTAAGTGAAATTGGCCGTGGTCAAACGCATCCCAAAACTGCGTGACTAACGCCACTTTCTGCGTTGCATCCAGCATTATCTTTCCTTCCCTGTCCTTAATCGCGCCTAGTATTTCTCGCTGATTGTGGCACAGCACTCACCGCCTTGCTCAAGCAGGATTCCGCTTTGTTTTGTCGCTCCCAAAAAAGCGCTCAGAAAATCGTGCCAGCGCACATAGCCATTCTCTCTGTTTATCGGCGCAAGAGCCGCAGACTCATCTGCATGAAAACGCGACATGTATTTTTATCCTGTATATCCCTGCCTGTTAAAGGGAGATAAGCTGTATTCGTACCTTATTGACGAACAATGAATTACCACCTGACCGCGCATTTTTATCTACGGTCACTAGCACGGATATCTTATGGATAAGCATTACTCTGCCGCGTTAACCACTCACTCGCCGACACACAGCACCAGCGCTGAGCATACTCACCTGAAATTTTTGGGATGCTTACTTGGCGGCGCGATCGGCGATGCGTTGGGTGCGCCGGTCGAGTTTATGAAACGCAGCGCTATCTTGTCGCAATTTGGCCCAGATGGGATCACCACCTACGCCCCAGCGTTCGGCGGCTTAGGGCGCATCACTGACGATACGCAAATGACTTTGTTTACCGGCGAGGGATTACTACGTGGTTGGGTGCGCAGTTGTCTGCGCGGTATCGGCGCTGATCTGCCGACCATTACCGCGCATGCCTATCTGCGCTGGTTACAAACACAAGGTGAGCGCCCGTATTGTCAAAGCGATCTAGGCACGGAGTATTCCGGTTGGCTGGTCACTCACCATGATCTGCATGCACAGCGCGCCCCAGGACATACCTGCATTTCAGCGCTACGCCTGATGACCGGTTTTGGACAACCGGCACAAAATAACAGCAAAGGATGTGGAGGCGTCATGCGCGTCGCGCCTGTCGGTTTGTATATGCAGCGCTTACATCAAGCACAGCATCCAGCCCAGACATTTGAGCTTGGCAGCCAACTGGCAGCACTGACCCACGGGCATCCCACAGGTATCTTATCCGCTGGCGTATTTGCGTTATTAATCGAGCAATTAGCCAATGGCGCAACGCTGTCAGAGGCATTAACCGTGGCCATGACGCATCTTTGCCAACACGCCGGACATGAAGAAACGCTGCATGCCTTACTGCGCGCCCAGCTGCTGGCGGCGCAACCGCGCGCAGCCGCGGAGGCCATCGCACAATTAGGCGAAGGCTGGGTGGCCGAAGAGGCACTGGCGATCGCCGTGTATTGCGCTCTGACCGCCGAGAGTGTCACACAAGGGATTATCCACGCGGCTAATCATGACGGTGACTCAGACTCCACCGCCGCCATGACCGGCAATTTACTGGGCACGCTGTATGGCGCGCAAGCACTGCCTTCGGCGTGGTTAGAACCGCTCGAGTTGCATGATGTGATAGCCGAGCTGGCCGAGGATTTGTACCACTTTCCGACTTGGCCATTAACTGATACATCTTCATCTGCGCAAGAGCAAACCCAATGTGATTATTTGTGGCAGAAATACCCTGGCTACTAGCTATATAAGCGGCTCGCCATAAAAAACGAAACTCCCTATACCGACACATTTTTTCACGCTTACTTGCAGAGAAAAACGGTAGGGTTCGGTATAACGCTCCACTCGGATTGGTTGCCTCTTAACACGAGCCTTAACACGAGCATTGGCTATGCAAGACATTTACATCGCGACTTTTATTTTTCAGAAAAAAGAGTATGACGACGAGTTTTACGCGCTAGACGATAAAATCGCCGACTATGCCAAGCAAAGCGAAGGTTATCTTGGCGACGAGAGCTATGAAAATCCACAAACCGGACAGCTGATTAACCTGTATTACTGGCAGGGTAAACAAGGTATGGAAGATGTCATTCACAACAAGCTGCACGGTGAAGCGAAATCCAAGCAAGCTCGCTGGTTAAATGGCTATCAGGTCACCATTTCCAAGCTGGAAGCCGCTTACAATGATGGCGTATTGCCACATCCTCTGGCGCATATCAAACTGCGCTAATCGGTATGTATGAAATCGCATGCAAAAAGGCGCCATGAAGGCGCCTTTTGTCTTGATTGCACGACTATTTACGCTTTGAACACAATGTCATGCAATTCATGTAGGCTGCGAACTTGGTAATTTGGCGTGATATGCGCCGGTTGCGCTTGCTCAGTGCGGTTCAACCAGCAAGTATGCAGGCCCGCATTCAGGCCGCCAAGAATATCCGAGTCAGGGTTATCACCCACCATCAGAACTTTGTCGCGTAGCGGATCACCCATCAGTCGCAAAGCATGGTCGAAAATTTTACGGTCAGGTTTCGCGACCCCCACCTCTTCCGACACCACCAAAATATCAAAGTGATCCTGCAAACCGGTATTTTGCAGGCGTACCTGCTGTAACTCGGTAAAGCCGTTAGTAATGATGCCTAAATTAACGCGCCCTTTTAGGGTATCCAGCAGCTGAACCGCCCCCTCTAGCGGCGTGCAGATTGTTGCCATCGCTTGTTGGAAAGCATCATTCAGCGTCTGCGGAGTCACGTCTAACCGCTCAGCCCATTGTGAGAAACGGCGCGTTTGTAAATCCATCGACGTGATCGTACCGTTTTGGTATTCCACCCACAGCGGCTTATTGCGTAACTCATACTCGGCATAATCTTCACGGGAAAAATCAACACCGAAACCGGCGAACATCTGTTTCAGTCCGCTGAATGAATCAAAATGAAACAAGGTTTCATCAGCATCAAACAACACCCATTCATACTCAGCAACCATGATCTTTTCCTACTTCGCCGCGCTCTTCGCTAAAGCCGTGAGGATATGTCAACCCACACGGAAATTCAAACCGTGCCTCACAGCAAAACGTGTGATTAGCAACCGGTTGCCTAACTTACTGTGATGCGTCTAACACTACCTGCGCACCAACATACGGCATAGCCTGCAATCCACCCAGCAGCTGCGCCACTACGGCATGTAGCGTTTCGCGCTCAGGATGACATTTAGCGACCGTCACCAAGCCTTGAATGCCAGTCATCAAGTACAGGGTTAATACCTCGATATCTCGCTCAAGCGGCACTTCACCTAACTTTTGCGCGCGTAGCAGCAATGCACGAAAATCGTGCTCCATATGGTGATAAATCAGCGCTAGCTGAGCGCGCAAATCCGCATCTTCGCCGAGCTCCAATAAGCTGCGAGTCACCAGACACACACCCTGCACCATCTCACCGGCCACCAAATTTAAATAATGATGCAGCGCCGCAAGCGGCGAAGGATCTGCCGTCAGCATCTGCTGGCGAAAACGGCTACGTTCAGCCACATAATGTTCAATCGCTGCCAAAAACAGACCGCGCTTATTCCCAAACGCGGCATAAATACTGCCCGGGTGCAGGCCGGTGGCAGCCACCAGCTGCTGCATCGTAGTTTTGCTGTAACCATGGGCGCGGAAAGTTTCCATCGCCTGAACTAACACGGCATCGCGATCAAATTCAGCACTGCGCATTGATCCCTATCCTTCCATTCACTTATCGGTATGGGGTTTCGCTTTCAGTTTTGAGTCAACATTGAAGCAAAATGTGATGGTGATTTAGCCAGTTACGGCTGCTGGCGGTTCTCGCGCTCACAGCCTGCGCTTCACCAGAGAACGTTGCTCTGAATCAACCATTCAAGCGCCTTAGTTTACTCCAGCCGCATAGCCAAACCAACCTATCTTGAACAATCATTCAAAAACCACTTGCGCGACATCAAAAAAAAATCTTGAATATACGTTCAAGAAAGGTAACCCATCCTGAATAGATGAAGAATTGCGAGTGATAGACAATGAATATGCTGCTAGAACCCTACACACTGAACGCCAGCCTGACTCTGGCCAACCGTTTTGTGATGGCGCCAATGACCCGTTGTATGGCCGCTGAAGGTTTACTGGCCACCCCTGAAATGGCGGCTTACTACGCCCGCCGCGCAGACATGGGGTTAATCATCTCGGAAGCGGTGCTGATCCGCCCTGATGCGCAAGGCTACCCTAACATGCCGGGGATTTTTACTGACGAACAGATCTCAGCTTGGCATGCCGTGACCGATGCCGTACATGCGCGCAACGGTAAAATCATGGCGCAATTGCTCCATGTCGGACGCGTATCGCACAGCTATTTTCACGGTCAAACCCCGGTCGCCCCTTCCGCGATAGCATTAGAAGGCACGCTGCCACGGATGCGTGAGCTGACCTATCCGGTTCCACGCGCCTTAACCGCCGATGACATTGTACAGTTGGTCGAAGATTTTGCTGTGGCAGCCGAAAATGCCATCGCCGCCGGTTTTGATGGCGTTGAAATTCACGGTGCCAATGGCTATCTGATTGATCAATTCCTGCACTATGACACCAACCACCGTGACGATGCATACGGCCAAACACCTGAGAACATGAGCCGCTTTGTGTTGGAAATTATCGATGCGGTAAGTGCACGGATCGGCGCTGAACGGGTTGGGCTGCGATTGGCACCTGCTGCGTTCGTGCTGATTAAACCGGATGCTCGCGATCGCGCGGTGTTCGATCACTTGTTACACGAGTTGGATCAGCGTCCACTGGCCTACTTGCACGCTGCCATCAACGATGACACAGCAGAAATCGATTATCTGGGTGGGCGTGTAAGCGATTATCTGCGCGCCCGCTATCACGGCACCTTGATTGCCGTCGGCAACCTAACCCCTGAAGCGGCCGAGCGCGCGGTGGATAGAGGCCGTTTTGATCTGGCAGCAATCGGTCGCCCGGTGCTGGCAAACCCCGACTACATCGATCGTCTGCGTAGCCAGGCGCCACTGGTCGACTTCCAAGACAGCATGCTGGCCACCTTATACTGAGTGTGGATTTAGCCTAAGTCAGCATGACTAAGGCTCAACGCACGTATACCCAGCAATGAAAATCGGCAGATCGGTTATTCACCGGCCTGCCGATTTAAGTTCACTTAAGGTGAGTGACAATGTGGGCAACACGAACGGTATACCGTACCCAACAGGCTTAACGCCCAGCTCGCATCAAGGTTGTAGCGTTTGCAAGCAGGTGGCGTTTTCCTTATTCACCGCAATCACTTTGCCGTTTGCGGAAATTTTCAGGTATTCGGTCAACAAAGCGGCATCACCGGCCCGACATTGGTCGCCTGCCGCAGAGAGCTGATTGTCACGCAAAATCATGACTGGATAGCCTTGTTCCAAATCTTGCACAAAGAGCGCACTGGTAGCGGCATCGCGACTGGTTCCGCCTAATACGAGCTCTTCTGGTTCGCTCGGCATTTCATGCAGCGCAGCATCCACCAGCAATACAGTCCGTGATTCGGTATCCCCATTCACCGATAACCAAATACGACTGCCATCCTCAGACATGCCATAAATTGGCAAATAGACATCCGGCTCGGCAATCACATCATGCAGATTTTTGCGCCCCTTAGCATTAAAGCGCCACAATTGCGGCATCTCAAATGATTGCCCTGGCTTCAACGCGCTATAAGCGAAAGCTTGCTTACCGTCTCGCGATAACCCCGCAGACGACTCCATCCCGTCCAGCAACTCGACGCCTTTGCCGACCTGCCATAAGACCGCTTGAGTGCTCAGCGGCGTAAAAGCCTCGCTGGCCGACATACCTGCCGCTTTAATAATACGCTGGCGGAACGCCGCAAAATCGGGCTCAGCACCATTTTGTGGTTTTTCCAACAACCCGGCACTGTCCAAGTCAGCAAAACCATTATCGGCTATCCACAAAAACGGCTGCCAGACCGGCTCGGCGGTATGCGCGACATAACCTGCAATCCGTTGACCATCATGACTAACCGCGACCACTTCGTAATAGCCGAACTCGTCTTGGCCATCAAACGGCATACTGTTCATGAATGCCTGCGCCTGCTGATTTTGCTGCAACGATTTCAACGTCGCACGGTAATGTTCACCGAGAACCACATTACCATCGCCGCTGGTAAACACCGGCTCATTGAGCATCGCCGGCAATGGCGTAAAGCCACCGGCTTCTGTCCACATAAAACCACGGGTCAGATCACTGGGTGAACCCTGATACCAACCGATGATCGTCCGGCCATCATTGCTCATATCCGAAACCCCAGAGATATGAGCCTTTCCTGCAGGAATTAACAGCTGTAAACCCTTCGTGGTTTGCCAACGCATTGCGTGTAATTGGCCGTTATGCCCCGCGGCTAACGCCAATACCGTACCATCATCGGACAAGCGTGCCGTACTGGGTACATAGTAGCTACCCGCCGGCAATCCCAGTTTGATCTCTTTGCCTTGCGCGCGAATCGCCAACTGTTCCGCGCCGCGCAATACCCACTGCTCATGCAGCGGCAACAATGTACGTAGCGTATTGGCTAAGGTAACCACTCCTGAAGACTGTGGCGCATTATTTCCCGGCGTATTAAGCAGTTGCACTGATCCATCGTACGATAGCAATTCGACTTGCCGGTCTTGCAGTACAGCGTCCACCGGTTTCACCACAGCGGTAGTGTCAGGGGTTTCTGACGCCGCCCATGCCACCGAATTGAGACTCAGCAGCAACGCCATGGCGAATGGCTTACGCGAAAAAAGCAGCATATGAAAATCCATTTTTTAATTAGTAATATAAATACACGCGTATTCTAACTGAGAAGCCACGGCCAGCAAGTGAACAATTTTGCGATTTGCAAATATCCAACATAGAATGAATCAATAAAAATCAGTTTTGTGATCAATAGCGATAAACGCACACTTATCGCCATGCAGCCTCACGGATTTACACTTAATAATATAAGCACTGATATTCCGCCCACTAACTTATAAAATAGGAAAGGATAAAGAGATGAAAATAAAATCCGCGCGAAGTTATATTTACAACAACAAGTCACATTAATTTTAATCTCTAATTATCCACAAAACCCATGTATTGGGCACGATGCATGGTTAGAAACTAAAACGATACCGGAAGCGAAAAGAAGTCAAACCGAGTTTTAGCATCCGAAAATTAACCCATCTCATCGTTCAAAATAGACAACCGATAATATTGGTGCGTCTTTTTTATATTGCGCCCTATTTATCTGAGTTTTCCACTCCACAATCCGCCTATCGACATAAGAGATACTTACGCTGATATTTAAGTGTATAGCCATGCGGTGTATCAGCATTTTGATATAGCACTGGCATAACGCTAGCGATAGTTTATCCGCGGTTATTGCTGTATCAGGCACGGCATCGCTTTTACTTGAGCGAGCCCCATTACATATATACCCATTAGTTCTAATTGCTCTCTAATATTAGAATGAGCGGCTTGTATAACCGGACAAGATTGAAGGTAATGAGACAGCACATTAAGCTCAATGAACGGACAAACTGACTTATTGAGGCCATCACTGTGTCCCATTCTTCGCTTTTGTTTTCCGATGCGTTACCTGATGTCATTATTACCTTGCTGCATACTGACTGGGCCACACCATCCGAGTCGGCAGTCGATGCTATCGATGCCTTAGAACAAGGAAAAGTGCTGTTCTTGCCCCAACTGGCGTTTTCCCTAAGCGCCGAAGAAATTAGCCTCCTAACGCCAACCTTAGTCGACCCAAAACGCAAAAACATCAGCTATCAACCCCAGCGCGACAAGCTAAGCGGGATCGCCAATGATGCGCACAATCAAAGCGATATCGCCGCCGTGCGCGCATTACTGCAGCGCCACTACCAACAATGCCAGCAATTAATTAACCATCTGCTGCCTGCATACCGCGACCATCTGCATAGCCCGACCAACAGCTTACGCCTGCACCCCATCGCGGCATGGAAAGCGGGCAATTCGTGGCGTAAAGACGATACCCGTTTACACATTGATGCGTTTCCCTCTCGCCCCAATCACGGCGAGCGAATTTTACGTATTTTCACCAATATCAATCCTCGCGGTGAAAGCCGAGTTTGGCGCGTGGGCGAACCCTTTCCTGCATTAGCGCAGCGCTTTGTGCCACTTTGCAAACGCTATCATCCCCTTACCTGCTGGCTACAAAATAAAGTGGGGATCACCAAAACTTACCGCAGTCATTACGATCACCTTATGCTGCAATTACATGACGCCATGAAAGGCGACCCGAACTATCAAGAAGCAGGACTACAACGGCAAATTGCATTTCCTGCGGGAAGCAGCTGGATCTGTTTTTCTGACCAAACCGCGCATGCCGCGATGTCAGGGCAATTCATGCTAGAACAAACCTTCTTGCTGCCGGTGAAGGCCATGAAAACACCCCAGCACGCCCCCTTACAGATATTAGAAACGCTCCTACATAAGCCCTTGGTATAAAAGGCTTCCCCAAATGCATAATGCCTTGGATGTGATGCAACGATTCGAATTACTTCAATGCCACACACATAACACACCGACAAAAAAGGCCGCAAATGCGGCCTTTTTAAGCTTACTTTCCAACTCAGATATCACGCTTATACCAAGCACGCTGAGCATAAGATTGGGGGGATCAGTTACCCATTTGCGGCAGTGGCTGACGGAAACGGCGCGTCAACACGGCCATATACACGACGCCCACCAGCGCCCATGTCAGACCCAGCACCAATGAGCTTTCTTCCAGATTCATCCACAACACCCCTACGGTCATCGCACCGAGCAGTGGCAGGATCAAATACTGAACAGTCTCTTTCATGGTTTTGTTGCGCTTTTCACGAATGTAAAACTGCGCTACAACGGCCAAGTTAACGAACGTAAAGGCCACCAACGCACCGAAGTTAACCAATGCGGTTGCTGTCACCAAGTCAAATGATACGGCTGACAGCGCTATCGCCCCCACCAGTAACACGTTGATCGCTGGGGTGTGCCATTTCGAGTGTACGAAACCAAACACTTTTTCCGGCAGCACCGCATCACGGCCCATCACGTATAACAAGCGCGAAACCCCCGCATGGGAAGCCATGCCAGAAGCCAGTACCGCCACCGTGGTCAAACACAACACCACGGACTGGAACAGCTTGCCGCCTACATACAATGCAATTTCTGGCAATACCGCATCAGGATCGTGGAAACGTGAAATGTCCGGAAAATACAGCTGCAAGAAGTATGACACGGAGATAAAAATCACCCCGCCAATCAACGCCGTCAGGAAAATGGCCTTCGGCACCACACGTTCAGCGTTTGGCGTCTCTTCCGACAACGAACTGATGCCATCAAAACCGAGGAACGAGAAACACAAGATCGTCGCGCCTGTCAGCATTGGCAGCAAATGTGCATTTTCCGAGAAGAATGGCTTAGTACTGGCGACCGTTCCAAGGCCTTCGCCTTGGTACACGCCATACGCTACCAACGATATAAACACCACGATAATGGCAATTTGTAACGTCACAATCATGCTGTTGAGATTTGCAACAACATTAATACCACGCAAGTTCATGAACGTCATAAGACTCACGAAACCGAAAATAAAGATCCATGGCTCTACATTCGGGAACAGCGCAGTTAAATAAATCTTTGCCAACAAGGCATTGATCATCGGCATAAATAGGTAGTCAAGTAACGATGACCAGCCCACCATGAAGCCGATATAGGGGTTAAATGCCTTCTGCGCATAGGTATATGCCGATCCGGCAGAAGGAAAACGTCGCACCAGTTTTCCGTAACTGAGCGCAGTAAAGAGCACACCAATCAGTGCAATCAGATACGATGAGGGTACATGACCATCAGTAATATCTGTCACGATACCAAACGTATCAAACACGGCCATAGGCGTGAGGTATGCCAAACCCATCATGACAACTTGCCATAATGAGAGCGTCTTTTTTAATTGTGGTTTTTGGGTCGCGCAGGTATTAGATGCCACGGACGTGTCCTCCTATCCGCTCAACTTTTTGGGTACTAACGACAGCCAAAAGCTGGGTGAACAAGAGAATACTTCGTTGCAGATCAGAAACAGAAAAACAAGAAAGGATACGGGAGAAAACACGGGTGCAGGTTACGTTCAGTCCTGCTCCGGCCCCATAATCGCTGCTGGTGCAGCGCATGAATGCGAATAATTGCATTACAGGTTCCTCGTACGGCGTTTTGGCGCACTAAATCAGATTATCATGTCCGGATGAACTCCGGCCTCGTCAACAAATTAAAAGCAAAAAAATAACCGACGCCTTACAACGTCGGTTATTTACGTGCGCATTTTGCACTAACTAATATATCGTTACAATCCCTTCGATACACTTATATAGCAACATGTTGATATTAAATAGAATATTTTAGATTTGCCGTTTTTTTAAACAAAAACATGACAACATCTAACTCATTGAGTTAGCGAAGAAAAAAATACGCCTTTAGCATGCATTTCTGGTGATTTATGATGGCATTGAACAGAACACCATGATCTATCACTTCACCCGACTTTTATCTTTTTATAAACAAACCAATTTGTTAAAACGTGCCGTATCACCCATCTTACTTTTCGAAACCTGTGCGACAAAAAATATGCCGCACCTGTTTGTTTTTTCACCGAATGCTTATTGCGCAGGATACTCCGCTCTTTTTTGTCCCGCCAATACATCCATCAGCGAATAACGAGCTTCACTGCCTAAACCATCGGGTAGCCACTCCAGTACCAATATCTTCCAGTTAGGGCTAAAGGTAACCGATTTGGGCAAATCATCAGCCGAGAACGTCCCGATCAAGGTGCTGTAATCCGGCCGGATCATGGGAGCGATAGTGGTACTGTCTGCAGCTGAATACACATTCACTCGCACCGCGTCAGGGCCTTTGAAATACAAGGTCAGCGGCTTATCAGTGGCCAAAGTAAAATTATCCGGTACCACTATGTCTGATGAGCTGGTTACTGGCGTAACCGGAACGGGCACTGGCACGGGTACAGGAACCGGAATTGGCGCTACCGGCGTGGGTTCCGGTTTCACTACCGGCGCCGGCGCGACTGGTGCTGGTGCTGGTGCTGGTGCTGGTGCTGGTGCTGGTGCTGGTTTAACAGTCTCCGGCACCGGCTTTACTACCACCACTGGTTTCGCTGTCACCGGTTTGGTCACCGTAGCAGGCTTGGTTGGCGTAGGTTTAACCACGGTCACGGGCTTTGCCGGTACGGGAGCAGGTTTAACCACCACAGCGGGTTTGACCGGTGTGGGCGCAGGCTTATTGGTTGTCGCAGGCTTTGCCGAGACAGACGCCGGTTTAGTGACTACCGCAGGTTTTGTCGACGGCGGTACAGATTTGACGACCGGCGCAGACTTCTCCGACACCGCAGGCGCCGATTTAACGCTTACCGCCTGCTTTGCGGGTGCAGATTTGCTTGGCGCAGTCGACGCTGGCTTAACGGGCGCCGTACTTTCTGCGGCGAGAGCAAACATAGCGCCACATGACATTATGAGTGCAACAATCTTAGGGATCAGCTTCATCATCGGCTCCTCTACTATTCCTGCCCTTGATACAAGCGATCAACTATCGCTCGCAAAAAGTGATACCAATCAGTGTCTTTTAGACCACTCGACTGGATCCATGAAGGAAACGCAGGGTAACTCAGCGTAATATCAATACGCTCGGCACTTTGTGACCAGCCATCAATGAAATTCATGGCCCATGGGAAACCGCGACTATCCACAAACTTCGATGTGGAGAAGATCGCCGAGTTATCATCTAATCGTCCATACAACGTGGTATCAAACAGCTCGGTACCGCCAAATTGCGGTAAATGCACCTGCCACTTCAGGCCTGGCTGGAAACCAATATTCTCACCGTGATAAATACCCGGGGTGGCGAAAATGAAGGGATCGTACGGTGCGCTGCCTAAACGCGCGCGGGCTATCGGTTTATCAAACTCCACCACCAGCTGATACTGCGTATTAATATCTTCACGGCAATCTGGTTTAGTGCGGAAATATTCACACCGTGTCGGTACGGCATCTTTTAAATCATAGCTGAAGACAAATACTGCCTCTCGGTGACTCGGATCGAGCGCTAGTTTGTTCACCACCTCGCCATTCTTGGTTAACAGCGCGGATTTTACTTCGCTGGCTTGAACGCCCGGAAGCCGCCATGCAAAACCATTATGATACCCCGCCCCCAGTGATTGCACCTTGGCGTCAATCGTCAATTGCTTCAACGCATTAACGTTATTGGACACTTCATGCATCTGATAGGAAATGGCGACGTCATTAAAATCATAATCACCTTGTTGCGGCCACAGATCTTCAAATGCCACCGTTGCCCAGCGATTCTGCCCTGGATAATAGCTATCAAATTCGATATTTGGATTATCAATCTGCACCAGTTGTTTAAAGCGCGTTGAATCCACACTGTAGTTAGGATTTTCATCCGTGCCCTGATTACTGATACCTTTTACCGCCTCAATAGGCGTTAATACCATTTCAGCAATCACATCGTTGAAATCATGATCGCCACCGGTGCGGAATATATCTTCAAAACCGATAATTAAACTTTTCCCCGGTTGGTTAAAGAGCACTACATTATGGAATTTTAAATCCGCAGCAGCTTCAGTATTCAGTTGGCTCAGGTTATAAAACGGGCCTTGGTAGGTGGGGTTATTGGTGACTTTGCCATAGCTGCCCCCCCATCCCCAGCCATTCGGCACAACAAAGAGTCCAATCCCTTGATTAGCGGTCAGCTCTACTCCTTTAAGGGCTACCGTATCACCGGTGACCATCTCCCCATCGGGCGGTAATGACGCGTTGGGAAATACAATGACGTGATTTTCAATATCTGCAGAAGTCTTAGGTGGGTTGTTCACGTCATAAATAAAATAGCCCAAGCTATTGCGATATCCGGCACCTTCGCGCAAAAAACGCAGCTTAACGGTAGCAATACCCTTGAAATCGGGGTCTAGCTCAATTTTGGTATAATCGTCACTGGCAATAAATTCAGGTTTAACCCGAATCCCTTCCGGTAACATCGAGTAGACATTGTCCAGAATTTTCGCTGGAGGGGGTTCGTTAACGACCGCTACAGGCTTCCCTTTCTGACTATAACCCACGTCCGGCGAGCCGGTCATCCAGCTAAAGTCTACCGCACTGGCCGGTACCGCTAGCATCAGACTTGACAGAGAGATCAGTGTACTGAGTGATCGCATCACACTACTCCTCGTTTACATTACTTACTGTAAAGCGTAGATGAGGATCACAAAGGTGCTTAAGTCTAAATCATCATATATCTCGACATTATCGTGCCGAATACTTAGGCTCAGAGCGAAAATCAGGTTGTATCAACAGCGCTCGTCTCTATCTTTATCTTCCCTCTCCCACTCTCTCCTCACCGCTCAATCGCACTGTGACAATTGGCTACATTCCTAAAACTCGACCAGACTGAATAGGTTAAGTTGCGTTGGCAGGAGTCGAAGATGAAACAATACAAAATTTTTCGCAATGCCTCGGGCCAAGTTGAAGCGGTGAAACAGGGCTGGTCTTGGCCGGCCTTCTTTTTCAGTGTGATCTGGGCCATTGCTAAACGGCTGTGGATCATTGCGATTTGGGCCATCCTGATTGTCATGGCGATAGGTACGTTTTTAAGCCTGAACGTCGGTTATGAATATAGCTATGAAATTACCAACATCATTTCCCTGTTGGTTTATGTCGTGTTCGGGGTATATGGCAACCGCTGGCGCGAAAAACATTTGCTTACCCGCGGATTTAAACTTGTCGACACCTTAACCGCTGCCAATCCCGCCGGTGCAGTTGCCCTGTATTCAAAAGCAACCAGCGAAGCGGCATGACCGCTTTGTTTTGCTTGGGAGCGGCTCGTCACATCTCCACCAATACGGCGACGACACAGCAGTTTTAAGCTCACATTTTACTGACTGACCAATGAAGAGGGATGCATGAAAAGATCGCAATATATCGCGCTGTTGATAATCGCACTCAGTTCAACAACCGCTATCGGTAAAGAAACGTTGGTGATCAATCGGGCGATTACCGAACCAGAAGTTCTGGCGGCACAAAAAGCATGGTGCGCCGCCTTAGTCGATATCAGCAACACCTACCAAAAAGAAGGGCTAGCTGCAGCCAAAGCCTTAGCGGGAAAAGTGATCGACAGCGCCTATGGCTATCAAATGGGAGGAGTGCTGTTTAAGCCTACGTTAACGGTCAACCCACAAACATTTCGAACCACTCGGGCCGGTGCGCTGGCCTATTTTGTCGGGGATGATCCTGCATTTCCAAACGACACTGGCTTTGCACTCAAAAACTGGAAAAACTGCGCCATTGATAATGCCGCGATTCTCATCACCGGTGATAGTGCCACGACGATGGGCAAAGTGAATCTCACCAATGCTCAGGGCCAAGTCACTACCGTCGACAAAACCAGGCAGTTTGTTAAAGACGACAATGGCGCACTGCGAATCGTGGTGCACCATTCATCATTAGAGCATCAAGCCAAATAGCCGCCTCTACGGTCTTAGCGATGTGCGGCACGATGAAATCCTCGGCGGATTGACGTTGTTAGCGCAATAAAAAAGGGAGCAAAAATGCTCCCTTTTTTTACATACGACCACACAAAGCAAACCAAGAGTCACGCATTGATTCGCTAGCACAGCGGCCTGTTCTTGTTAATCAACAGCCAACCAAATCCCGACAAAAATCATCAAACTGCCTGCGATTCTGTTCAACCACTGAACATTACCGCTTTTTTGCAAAAAATAACGTAGGCTCTGCCCGCCACCGGCATACGCCAGTAAACAGGCAAACTCGGTAAACAGAATAATACTGATCAGGACGCTAAGTTGCGGCGCCAATGTTTTAGCCGGATTCACAAACGGTGGAAGCAAAGACACCATAAATACCCAGCCTTTAGGATTGGAGATTGCCGTCATAAATCCCTGCATCGCTAAGCTGCGTGCTGACACCATGGGTATCTCGTCATTTTGCGTCAACTGCATAGCGCCACTGCTGAGCCACATCCGCACTCCGAGATAAATCAGATACGCGCCGCCCGCATATTTGAGCAACTGAAACAGTGTTGGATAGTTCAGCATCAAGCTAGCGACGCCAATTACCGAAGAAACCGCCACTACCGCCACACCGATTAGCTCGCCCCACATCATCGGCAGTGTTCTACGTACCCCGATTGACATTCCCAGAGTCATCGCCAATGTCATACACATCCCTGGCGTAAAAGAGACAAAAAAGAAGGTCGGAATAAATAACATCAGCGATGTCATATCAATATAAGCGGACAACATCATTCCCCTGACAAGCGATAAAAAATAGGTCGACTCGTTACAGTAAGCCAGCGCTAAACTAAATGCCATACCACGCACGTATAAACATTCCGGCCACTGCAAGCCCGGCAAACAATTCGTGCGCCAATGCACAGTTTGCAATTAAAATTTGATTATCCGTGATCATTCCGCCGGATTTAAACCGGCACGACTCCACTCTCACGCCGGTTTAGCAGGCAAGGCAATCAGCTGAATCACAGTGGTTCGCCACGCATTGGCATGAATGCGCGTACATACAAAACAGGCTACCCGAAGGTAGCCTGTCACTGCGGTTAGGCGCAGGTCGCAAAGTACAACTCTCAGTATCCAAATCAACCCGAGACTTGATCCGCAATACGCACCTGGCGATTTTTGCGGTAGATTTTTACCTGACTCATGGTGATATAAGCCGCGCCCGTGATGAAGATGATCCCCGCCGGGATCAGTAACGCGGTATATTTCAACGCGGTATACAAAAATGTACCCAGCACACCGCCGCAGAAAAATCCGCCCACTAGCATGCTGTGAATCAAAATTTTCTTCTTACTGTGCTGCTTACCCGCGAGCCAATGCCCTACCGAGGCCCCCAGATCAGAGATGATCCCTGTTAGGTGGGTTGTTCGAATAATCGCCCCACTGTAAGTGGTGACCATCGCATTTTGCAGACCACAAGCCGCCGCCGCCAGTAACTCGCCAACGAAATATTCCCGGCTAAAAAAGAGGTAGGCAAAAAACAGCAGCGTACTTTCCAGCAGCAACCCAACGCCATAACTGCGGCTTTGACACAGACTCTGATTTTTGACTACAAAACCACTTAACATCGCACCAACAAAAAATGCGGTGATGATAGAAATCGTCGGAATGAGCGCCTGTAGATTTGCCTGAGCCAGTTCGATGGATGATTTTGCGACCATGCCGGTCAGATAAGAAATTGCATTGTGTGTGAATCCCAGTACAGCAATCGCGTTGGTCAAACCGGCGCATGCTGCAAGGATAAAACCCCCATACCACACTACACGGGGTAACTTGCCAATCACAACCTTGTCCTGATAGCTAACAACAGAAGACGCTACTATAAACCTAATTTTTTCTAATGGAATAGAGCAAATAGACTACTCACCAAATCTTTGCGCTGTATTAATTTTTACCGCTTTCACTCCCCAAGTTCTGTGAACTTACGCGATAGGAAAACACCGAAAACACTTTTCTGCGGCACAAGATCATCACAATGCAATAAAAAACGCCCCGCACAACAAGTATAAATTCTGAATACCTGTCTTATTTATAGGAATCCATAACGAATCGGTCTTAACAGTGGCGTAGCATTTGGGTGACTTGGTTGTTACCTTTAATTAAGTGTCAGGACGAAGGCTACTAGGACAATGGAATTACAACCGGGTCTGATGACCTCACACCAAAGTTATAAGAAGCGCCGTCTCGGGTTGAGCTTTGGATTGGGCATACTGACGTTCTGTTTATCGCTCTGTGCAGATATCCTGTTGGCGCATTACAAAGTGGAAAAGGCCCAGTGGCAATATAGTCAGCAAATCCTGCAGCAGTTTTCCGCCGATCTGAACAAGCTAGCCGTAGTTGGACAAACACTGAGCCCCCTATTAGAGCAACCTTGCGCTCAGGTTGAAGCCCGCCTACAACAGCAAGGTGCCATCTCCACCACGCTGCGTTCAATCATGCTGATTGATAACCAACAACTGTATTGCTCTTCCACTCTCGGCACCCAGCAGCATGATGTCAGCCAACGCTTTCCTGAAGTGCAACACGCCACTCCACATCTGCGTTTGCTCTCTGGTTCGCTCGATTTAGGCACACGACCATTGATGGCGCTATGGCTGCCACAACCCGGGCAAACCGGCAAAGGCATCATGCTGCTGTTTGATTTGCAACAAGCGATCCGCTTTCAGTTACAACTCTCACACCCTTATCTATCGCGCGCGGCATTACAAATTGAGCAACAGGCTATTGTCGGGGGGACCTACAAAATCCTCACCCAAGAGATGTTAGCGGAAACCGGCGTCACCAGTAACGGGCACGTACTGAGTACCCCAGTCAAAGTCCATGTCTACGCACGTCCAATGCGAGATATCATCTGGGATAATGCCACCAGTCACATTGCCGTCGCCCTGTTGCTTGCGCTCATGGTGGGTACCCTCACCTTTTCGTTCAGCCGTAAACATTTCAGTGTGCATAACGATCTGATCCTTGCGATGCAGCGCAATGAATTTATCATCAAGTATCAGCCGATTATTCAAAGCGATAATTTGCATTGTGTTGGCGCGGAAGTTTTGGTGCGCTGGCAAACCGCTAAACGTATCATTCCGCCGGATGTCTTTATTCCTTTGGTGGAAGAGCTAGGGCTGATCGTTCCCTTTACCCGTTATGTCATCGCCCATGTTGCCGACGAACTGCCGAAAAGCGCACAGCTGCCCAAAGACTTCAAAATCAGTATTAATGTCGGCTCAGAGCACCTGAATAATGAACAGCTGTTTGCTGATATGCTGAAGTTCAAACATGCGCTGCCGGCGAATCTACAGTTGGTGGTCGAACTCACCGAACGAACCCCCATCGACATCGACGAACATGCCGAACAGTTGCAGCAGCTGCAACGTCATGCCATCAAAATTGCCTTGGATGATTTTGGCTCTGGTCACAGCTCACTGTCTTATCTTAAAAAACTGCACCCTGATTACATCAAGATTGATAAAACCTTTACCGCGACCATCGGCACTGAAGCCATCACCGCTACCGTGCTTAATATGATCATCGATTTAGGTCAGAAGCTGAATATCGCGGTAGTCGCTGAAGGCGTGGAAACCGAAGAGCAAGCGAACTACCTGCTACAACGCGGGGTGCAGTTTTTACAAGGATTCTATTTTGCCCGCCCTATCTCGATGGCCGAACTGCAGCAGTGGCTCAATAGCAAAATTATCTACCCTCCGGCACATGTGCCACGGATTATGCCCATCGCTAAAACCGCCGACTCTGCACATGTCAGGCACAAAAAAGCGGACTAGGTTGCCCTAGCCCGCTTACTGATTGACGACAAGTGATTGGTGCGTATTTCTTACTGAATACGGTGCACCAGATATTTTGTGTTACTCAGCGCTGGCGGAGTCCGATAAGCGGCTGATCAATACTTTGTCGACCTTAGTACCATCCATGTCCACCACTTCAAACTCATAATCCTGCCACTGACACTTATCCCCGGTACGTGGCACATTACCCAGTAGCAACATGACCAAGCCCGCTAAAGTGTGGTAGCGATAGGAGCGGTCTTCCGGTAATACCTCCAGCCCCAGCAGCTCTTTAAGCTCAGCGGTTGGGATCAACCCATCCACCAACCAAGAGCCGTCACTGCGCTGGACTATCCATGCCTCTTCATCCGGCGATTTAAACTCACCGGTGATCGCCTCAATAATATCTTTTTGCGTCACGATCCCCTGCAAGTCACCGTACTCATCCACCACAAACGCCAGCTTAGTATCAAAGGTTTGGAACTGTGCCAGCAAGTCCATGCCATTGATGGTTTCGGGTAAAAACACCGGCTCAAACATACCGTGGAACAAACTGACGCCATCACGATTGAGGTAGGTATTTTTTAGCAGCTGCTGCGCGGTGATCACCCCCACAATGTTATGCAAGCCACCATCTGTCACAGGGTATTTGCTAAAATCGGTATGTTGGATGCGCGCGATATTCTCTTCGTAACTCAGACGCGTGTTCAAATAGACCACTTCGCTACGGGGTACCATCACCGAGGAGATTTGCCGCGCATCGAGGCGAAACACGTTCTTCACCATCTTATTTTCCTGCGGCTCAATCACTCCCGCACTGGCGCCTTCATCGAGCATGTAGTGAATATCCTCCTCAATGGAGGCGCTACCATCTTTTTCCCGGATCCCGAGTAAAGACAAAATGGCCGTAGTAGAGACCGAGAGTAAACGCACAAAAGGGCTGGTTAAGGTCGCGAGCAGCATCATCAGACGCGCAACCAGACAGGCAATCCGCTCGGGATCTATCTGCCCAATACGCTTGGGAACCAACTCACCGATGACGATAGAAACGTAGGTAATGATGACAACCACCAGAACGGTGGAGAGATAATCGCTGTGGGCTTCACTGATCCCGATCCACCCCAGCAATGCTTTGATATAGATAGATAAAACCGACTGCCCGACAATACCGCTTAGAATACCAATAGAGGTAATACCGATTTGTACCGTGGACAAGAGCTTATTTGGATCTTGTCCCAATTCCATGGCGACTTTGGCTGATTTGATGCCGGCTTTATATTTGTGGGCTAACTTTCCTTTCTTGGCGGTAATCAGAGCTATCTCTGACATGGCGAACACACCATTCAAAATGACCAACGCAAGAAGCGCCACTATGTCCATATATTCCTCAGGTTAATGTTATTGAGTACGTGGTTTGAACTTCTTATATACCAATAAACATAAGCCTGATACCAGTAAAACTGCGGGTACGGAGATGACAACTTTAAAAAAGACAGTTTCGTACTCCGTCGCCCATTGGGTATTACTGACGAAATATCCCAATGTCACAATCGGCACTACCCACAACACGGAACTAATCAGATTGATGATGAAAAAACGCCACTGTGAATAGGCGGTGATCCCAATCATAGAAGGATAGATAGTGCGTACAAATGCGATGTAGCGGGCAATCAGCAACGTCAACGCGCCGTGACGTTCGATCAAGGCAAAGGTACGTTGCCGATACTTATCATCCAGACTTTGTACTAAGCGGTTGAATAACCGTGTATGCCCAAACAATCGACCTTGTAGATAGCTGAGCCATGAGCCCACACAGGCGGCAATCACCAAAACCACTGCAAAGCCGGCGGGTAACACATCCAATTGAATCAAGGTACCGGTTAAAAATAACAAACTGTCGCCCGGTAAAAACGCAGTAGGAATAAACCCATTCTCCAGCACAATAAATGCCACTAAGATGGTACACACAAGTACCGAAATACTGGGATCCGAAAGGGTTTGCACATCCATATGGATGAGAGCAGTAAATAACTCAGACAATGACGACATGATAAGCTCATATAATTAGCGCACAACGAATGCATAAAACTACGCTCATCGCTGCAAGATGATACAGAGTGATTAAGCATACCACCCCCGGCGCCCCTTGAAAGCTACTATTACTTTACCAAATATGATTATTCAGCTATGTTCAGCGTTTATTTAGTTATGCGATTGAGGGCATAATGACGCCAAGCTTGAAGCATCGCTCTTTTTCTCGCGCCCTGCTGGCAAGTGCGCTGATTTGTAGTTTGTCCGTAACCTCCGTCTGGGCCGATCCGCCAGAAGGCAAAGGCCATGGTAAAGGCAACAGTCACCACGGCCATAAATCTAAACACCATAAATCTGAACACAAGACTGATTTCTCTACGACGGATGCCCTGATTGCCGCCGGCATTACTGTTGCTGCAGCGCGTTCGCTGGCACTGAATAATCAGCTGATTCAATTCAGTCCGTTGCCGCCAGGGATTCAGAAAAACCTGATGCGCGGAAAGCCGTTACCGCCGGGGATAGCAAAGAAAATGTTACCTGTACCGTTTATTAAACAGCTGCCACACCATCCAGGTTATGAATGGCGCGCTGTGGGCAGTGACTTAGTACTGGTTGCACTCTCTACTGCAATTGTGGTTGATGTGCTGAAAAACGTCTTCGATTGATTGTGCTACCGGTAGCGGAAATCCACCAATTTCACTATGAAATTCACCGCTACCGTTTTCATCACTGTTTATCTTTTTACTCCGCTTGATCTTCCTGCCGCGCTTATCACGATCCATACTCTCAGCCTTCTTCCACTACATCGGTGCAAATGCAATCCACCAATTTCACCATGAAATTCATGTAGGCTCCCTTGCTCTCGCAAGGTGTAATCAGCCGGAATCGCTTCGGATGTCCCGCGCTTAAACAGGAAACTTTATTCGTAACTGACTGAAAATAGGTCAGTCGAGATGTCACACCCTCCCTAATCCGTATGCCATACCAAACAGGTCTCGCGCATCGTGCAACCTATGACAGTACTCGCTAGTATAAATCAGGCGGATTTATCTCGGATGTCACATGCTTAATGGTAGTGTTAGGGCTTGTCACTCGATAGCACAGACTCGTACGGCTACGGTATCAGCGCTTAAATAGACTCGCAGAGGTATGGAGGGCTTCGCTCAGGCACGCACTTTCCATGCACAACGCATGCGAATCATGCCTAGGGGGGTTGTTATCACGTTAATAATGCCGGAGTTAAATCCAGCGGAATCGCCTCGGATGTCACACGCTTAAATGCATCATGTCTTGCAGCAACACAGAGTTAAGGAGCCGTTATTGACTACCTGTGTACACGAAAACAAGCAGAACTAACCGTAACGTGAAACATCAAGCACGGATGACACCGCTAAAAAATCTGGCGGAATCACCTCGGATGTCACACGGTTAAATATGTCTATTCTAATAACCTAGACTCCCCATCCACCAATTTCACTGTGAAATTGCCCGTTTCCACAGCGACGTCGCCACTGCTTCTTGGCATAGTCAATTTGACAATCACCTTGTCCCTGACAAGACTTCCCATATACAGCCCCCACATAGCAAACAGGTTGCCTATGCGTCATTTTCTTACCGGCCTTGGCTTACTGTTACTCTTGTCAACGGCTAGCGTCCAAGCCACATCATCGGCGACGCCGACAGAGCAAAATCCTCATTGGTGGAATACCTTCACCGACAACATCGTACAAACGTGGGAAGAGCCACAACACTACGATCTGTATTTGCCGTTTCTGAGTTGGCATAACCGCTGGCTCTACGATGAGACAGACCACTACAATGAAATGCCATGGGGTGGCGGGTTCGGCATATCACGCTATAACGAAGAAGGTAATTGGCATGCCTTATATGCCATGATGTTTAAAGACTCGCATAACCACTGGCAACCGATTGTTGGCTATGGTTGGGAAAAGGGTTGGTACATGGATGACGAGGAAGATGTGCGGCTTGGACTCGGCTTTACCGCCGGGATCACCGCACGTAAAGATATGGGTAACTACATTCCGTTACCCCTCGTATTACCGCTTTTCTCCGCCAGCTATAAACAAATGAACCTCCAGTTCACCTATATTCCGGGCACCAAAAATAACGGCAACGTCCTGTTTGCTTGGCTACGCTACACATTTTAGCGTACGTGGATCACCCAATAGCGGGGTGTTGAATATCACACTCTTATGACGAGCCTAAAAAGTATTATGAAGATGAGGCGAAAGAGAGTAAATCATCAACCGGTGTAAGATCTTGCCGTAGAATCGCCGTCAGTATTATCACAATACGAACGGCGAATTCTAGGTTAGACAGCGTACATTTATGCCTGCAAGGCCTGCTCCAAATCAGCCAGTAAATCCTCGATGGCTTCAATACCAACGGATAAACGGATCATCTCTGGCTTCACGCCCGCACGCCGTTGCTCCGTCTCCGTGAGCTGCCGGTGTGTCGTAGATGCTGGATGACACGCCAACGATTTAGCATCGCCAATATTAACTAAGCGTTTGAATATTTGCAGCGCGTCATAGAAACAGATACCGGCTTCGTAACCTTGTGCCAACCCGAATGAAAGCAATGCCGAAGGTAGCCCCTGCATATAACGCTGCGCCAATTGATAATGTGGGTGAGACGGTAAGCCTGCGTAACTTACCCACGCTACCTTCGGATGCGCTAACAAAAAATCAGCCACTTTACGCGCATTATCCACATGACGCTCCATCCGCAGCGCCAACGTCTCTAATCCTTGTAATATCAAAAAGGCATTCATCGGCGATAATGCAGCCCCAGTATTGCGCAAAGGCACCGTGCGTACGCGACCAATAAACGCCGCCGCCCCAAACGCCTGCGTATAGACCACGCCATGATATGAAGGCTCCGGCTGGCTAAACTGAGGAAAGCGCGTAGCATTTGCCGCCCAGTCAAACTGACCTGAATCCACGATAATCCCGCCCAGTGAGGTTCCGTGCCCACCAACATACTTGGTCAAGCTATGCACCACTATATCGGCACCAAACGAAATGGGCTTACAGAGAATCGGACTCGCCACAGTGTTATCCACAATCAGCGGCACGCCCTGTGCGTGTGCGACATCCGCCAGCCCGGCTAAATCAGCGATATTGCCCGCGGGATTACCAATACTTTCGCAGTACACTGCTTTGGTTTTTGCATCTATTAACTTCGCGACCGACTCCGGTCGGTCATCTGCGGCAAAACGCACTTCAATACCGGCATTGGGTAACATGTGAGCAAAGAGGGTGTAGGTGCCCCCGTATAACTGTGGCGTAGCGATAATATTGTCACCGACTCCGGCAAGTGTCTGAATAGCATAGGTGATGGCCGCCGCGCCAGAAGACACCGCTAAACCGGCGATCCCGCCTTCCAATGCGGCCATGCGTTTTTCTAACACATCGGTGGTCGGATTCATGATGCGCGTATAAATATTGCCTGGGACTTCCAGATTGAACAGCGCAGCACCATGTTCAGCACTGTCAAACTCGTAGGCAACGGTTTGATAAATCGGTACCGCCACCGCTTGCGTTGCACTATCGCAAGCAAAACCGTGGTGTAGGGCGAGGGTAGCATCACGCATGAAACACTCCTTGTTTCGAACAATACAGTCAGGTCAATAATTATCCACTGTATGTCAGATAAGCCCGTGGCTCAAGCATCATATGCTACACAGAAAATGGGACAGGACAGGACAGGACAGGACAGGACAGGACAGGACAGGACAGGACAGGACAGGAAAATATATCGTGTACACTTAATCGCTTCTAGGGGAGACTAATAGACTCTCATATAGCGTAGATATAGGTTTAAATATAGATAATAGAAAAGGTGCCGACAGGCACCTTTTCCCACATAACAAGTATTCAATAAAGCCTAACCAAACCCTGTGCAAGAGATAAAATCCACCAATTTCACCGTGAAATCGCATCCCTTATTCAAGAAAGTGGCGCTCTTACCGGCAGTTAGTCATGTACCAGCGACTGCATTTCATCGGCCGCTAACATCAAATGCTTCATCAAAATATCAACTTGCTGCTTAGACAAATCCGTACCAGATACTTGCAATTTACGTCGGTAGTTATCACCTTGCGAAATGGTGGCAATCACCGAAGAAGTACCCACTTTAAACAGCGCCTCTTTCTGTTTAATTTCGCGTGCGGTCTCGCCTTTTAGCTTTAACTGTCGTGCGGCTTTGCTGGCCTGATTTACCACTTCCGCCACCAGCTCTTCGTTTGAAGCATGACCAAAACGCTGTGTTTGACGGATATCCGCCAACTCATGGGCAATCAGCATCTGATCATCTTCGGTCAACGCCTGTGCTGCCGTCACCAGATTATTGATCTGGGCATAGGACAGGGCATACACATCCGGAACTTGCAGTAACCAAGGGCGAGGAATACGCGCCGCTTTTAAGATTCGCGTAACGGTCGCCGGTGAACGGCCTAATGCTGCGGATAACCCTTTCTGATCGGGGTACAGCCCCTCATCCAGCATTTGCTGCCAACGCTGAGCTAACTCCACCACTGACAACTCTTTCTGAGCATTCGTCGCTTCTGCAATAAACTCTGCATCCGCCAATGAGATCGGGCTTTCTGGCAGCAGGATCTTAAAATCACACCCCGCGTAAATACAGGCTTTACGGCGGCGCGAACCGGCTAACACATCAATCTTACCATCCGCATTCAAATTACCGATTGCAGGATAATACTGGCCCGACACGGTCAGCGATTGCAAAATATCTCGCACTGACTCACGCGTCAGCAAAGATTGATCGCGGCCATTGATCGCCGGCACATCCGTCAATGCTTCAATGTCATCATGTGGGATCACCCGCAACATAAAACGGCGTTGTGAACCATCTTTGAGATGCAGCATGCTGCCTTCACCCGGCTTTTGCTGCTCCAGCAAACGGCGGTTTTCCTCAGTCAATGCATCCAGCTTTTTCTCCAACGTCTCGAGCGGAGACTCAGTAACCACTGGCGTGCTATTGGTGGCAAAAGATGCCAAATCAAAGGAAGGACGTACACGTGCATTCTTAACCATGGTTTGCCTCTTTACGCCAGATATTCTGCATAATCTCTTCGAACTCAAATACCGCCTGCAAGCATTCCGCCTGCGCATTAATCAATGATGCTCGTCCGCCCGGATATTCACTCGGGCTCAATTCATAAATCGAAGACATCAAGCTGGAGCAATGCTTGATAGCCTCAGAGTGGGGGATCTGCCCTAACATCAAATCTTGACCAAACAGCTCACGTAAAATCGCCGCTTTCTGCTGATTCGGCACCGAACGCTTATCCAAATCGGTCATGATCAACTTAATCTCGGACCAATGCAGTGGGCAATGCGCTTCAATGGCCGCCTTGATTTGCGGTAACACCGATAAGAAATCGCCAGTCGCATCAGTATCATTATGATCTGGCTTCACCGGCACAATCAGTACATCTGACGCGGCCAGTACGTTATAGAGCAAGAAGTTCAGCGCCGGCGAGGTATCAATCAACACCACATCATAATAAGGCGCGATCACCGATAACAGACGTGACAGCAGGGAATACGGCGAAGTAATTTTCCCATCGGCCAAACCGCGTTGCACCCAAGCTTCAAATAACTTGTCAGCAACCCCACCTGGCAACAGATCCAAATTAGGAATATTGGTCTTTTTCAGCGCGGCAGTCACTTGCTGCGCCAACTCGCTATCCGGCAACGTGGGATCGCCGGCCAACGTCAGCAATTCCGATAATACGGTATCCTCAGTATCAATCTGCGGCGCCATATAGCCGGTGCACATATTGGTTTGACCATCCGCATCCACCACCAAAATCCGGTACTGGGTTTTCGCTTCAATCGCCAAACCGGTTGCCAACGTCATTGCCGTGGTGGTTTTGCCCACGCCGCCTTTAATATTCAACACAGAAGAGACAATCATTCGCGAGGCATTGGCTTTGGCCTGCTGACCGACAGCTTCACGTAAACGGAACAAATCAGGTAAAGGCAGCGACCAACGGCACCCCACCATAGGCACATCTAAGCCATGCTGTTCACAAAGTTTCACCAATTGGCGATTATTGATCCCCAGCGCCTTAGCGGCTTCATTTTGCGTATAGGTTCGAAACGGCTTGCCGTTATGGGTCTGTTCATCGACAAACGCCGCAGATTTACGACAGGCAATCCGATAACGCGCTCCATTTTGCTCCAAACGCTGCAGTTTTGAGTCCATCGCCTTCCTCGTCAAAGTGTCATCCTCTTTAATTAAGGATAATGATTACAACACTTAAAGCACATTGCAACACTTTTGGGTTATTTTATCGCACTTTCATTGCAGATTCGTTTTTTTGTAATCTGCATCACTTATTGATTCAAGTGATCAAAAATCACATCTGATATAGCCAAGCGTTCTATTTCCATCAAGGCAAGGCAAGGCAACCTACGTTAGCAGCTTGATAACATCACTTAGCACGAACATCAGCAACAAACAGCAAAGCACGCTAAGCCGACACGGGGTTAATCGACTTCCGCCATCGCCCATTCAGCCGGAACAGCCTCGGACGGATCGCAATCAAAATAGCCTCACCCACCAGCAAATCAGGCGGAATAACTTCGGATGGATCATGATTAAATTGGCTAACGTCAACGAATGATAAAAACCGCGGAATACACTCGGATGGATCGAAGTTAAACCCAGCCATCCATGGTACAAAGATCGCGGCCAGATAAAGCAAGACTCCACTCCATGCACAGCCCGAGAGCGGCAATATAGCTGCAGTCTTGGTTAAACAATCACCCACTCGTACTGTATATAGGCATATCGCGCTCAATTTAGTCCAACAAGGCCACCGCTAACCAAAATGTACGCCACATCGCCCGGGGCATGCTCGGATGGATCATCGCCAAATTGACGAATATTGCAGAACAAACAGGCGGAATAGTGTCGGATGGATCGCGTTTAAATGAAGAGGGATAGGGAATACATCACATCTATATCAAGCCCTCGCCATGACAAACCAGAGAAATGGGCTGATATTAGCCATTATTTACAAACAACTTCACATTGCCATACGTGAAATTCACCAAGTTAAAACTAATAATTATCTATAGATCAATATATTGCAGTTATCAGAGTGACATTAGCCATGCTCGTCATCACATCAGATCGTGCGGAATAGCTACGGACGGATCGCAGTTAAAATAACGCTCAAAATCATCAGCGGATCACGCCACGCACAAGATCCTGCCGCGGATATACACCGATCCTTCCGCTAACACATCGAACAGCCATCACGCTTTGCACGCAACCAGAGGCATAATCGCGCCAATCACCGGTAAAAATGCGACCGCCATCAAATCCGCCGGTTCAATCAGCAATGACTTTGAAATTAAAAATGTCACACCGGCGGAGCAACTGCTAGACTACGCCGGTAACACCTAGCAACAAGCTCGCAAAGCGCGTTTGATTGACGAAAAAACAGCGTTATTCACACCCATATCGCAGCGTGAAACATGGCAGCCGCCGCCAAGGTGAAAAGCTTGGATACCGTCGTCAATAACCTGTTTACAGGCTGTGATACTTACGAATGGATCGTTTTTAACGTAGTGTGGATCGTTCAAGGAACAGAAGTGGATCGTCAGTTAAACAACGCGTGGATCGTTGCTAACAAAGGGTGGATCGTTAACTAAACAGGCGGTTTTTATTTGGATCGCAGTTTTTAATGTATTGAATAACTTAGCTTTTTAACGGTTACCCACAGTACCCATGATCTAAGATAAATAAGATATAAAGAAAAAAAGAATCAGGATATAAACAAACAATAAGTTTTTTTGGATTTCTAAAATGCTGATATACGACAACACACACTGGATTGAGCATGATCGGAGTACAAGTGAAGGTTCGCTGATCAAAGTGGAGCAGACGGATGCCGTATATGACGCGCTTAACCTGCCTAAATCAGCACAAACCTTTATCCAAACTATCTTGCAGCAGGCAAAACAGCATCAGGATCACTGCGTCAGTGTTGCGGTGTTAACAGACAGCATGGCATTGACACGCGCCAGTGTGCGACAAGCTATTTCGCGCTTAAAAGAGCGCGGTTTGCTCATTGAGCAGGATAATTTTCAATACGCCACCCAGAAAAAATCCAAAAACAAACTGTATTTGCTACCGGCGCCGAAAAATGCACTGACCGATCAGCAAAATATGCCAGCCAAGAGCACCACGCCTTCTGCGGCACGTAAATATCCAGTTTCAACCTCACCGGTATACCCAGTGCGTCCACTGGACTTGAAACTAGAAAGCGTTTCGGTTATCCCCGATCATTCATTTTTTGGCTCATTGTTTGGTATGCCTGATAGCCAAAAAATCAATTTAATGAATAACTTACCACCTAATGGCTTCAACGAACGCTACTTTGAAAAACCTATCACGCTATTAAGCGATGATGATGCCATTACGGCAAAACTGTTTTTAACCACCGAATCGATGGATGGGGTATTTAACCGTTCACATATCCGTTTTTTGTATGCGCTGGTTTTTTTAAGTATTCGCTATCACATGGATATGAGTGGGATTTACGAATCCTCTAATGGGACCATCAAAAATATCACTCCTATCCACACTGATCACTTACTGAACTTGTTAGGGAAATCCGGTAACAAAGAAACCCGTGATGAAATCGTTAACTTATTTAAAAGAATAGAAAATACCAAAGTTGGGATTTCATGCGATCAAGATTTGGGCGACGATATCAACATTCATAACACCTTGGCCCGTTTCTTCGAGGTTGAAGGGGTACAGTTTGTTCGGCGCCGGATCCGCGGCGCGGATGGTGAATTTCTACGTAATGCCAAAGGTGATTATGTCTATAAGGATATGGCACCTCATCGCTATGACATCAAATGGCGCGTCTCCGTTCTGAAATCGATTTTCGAGCGTAAAATGTTCTATTTATTGCCGGTTGAGGTGATCAGTTATCACGACTTAATGTTCCGTTTGTACCTGTTTTGTCGTGGCCAAAGTACTCATCGCAATCGGCTGGATATGGATTTATCCCTGCTTAATGAGCTATTGGCCCCCGATCTGACCAGCAAAGTCTTTTTCAACACCTTTGAAAAAGTGGTGGTGGCGCATTTTAAAGCCCGTCCTGATGACGGCAGCATCGAGGTCACCTCATCCGGTACCGGTCGAGGGCTGGAAAAGCGCACCTATATCCGTGGTGAATTTTCTGGGATCAGCGGTTACTTTATCTTTGAGCGCATTAAAGGTGTCTACTATATCAATTGCGCACTGGAGCTGGATGAAGACAAAATCTTCTTTTATTCCCATTCGGAAGGAACCCGCGCTAAGCTCAGCACCTTGTCTGGCGTGGAGAAACAATCGTTCCTGTCTATGCAAAAATTGGGGAATAAAGCGCCGGTACAGTTTAATAATCAACTGCCCGGCATTTCGCATCGTTTAGAAGATGACGTTATTCAGCTCAATCCGTTGCCAGAGGATTTGAAGTTTAAAGCCAAACCTATCCAGAAAATCCGAATTGATAAGCGCCGCTTTTCACTGGCGATCACCGTGGGTAATGCGAAATTCAGTGTCTCTCGTTACAGCAGTGCAGAGACTCTACTGGCGGTGTGTGACCAAATTCACCGCTTGTCATTAACGCCGGTGGTGGAGATTAAAGAGCGCATTGATAATGCGATGACAGAAGTGGAAATGTTTGAGTCGAGCCAAGGTCTGATCCAGCCACAGGATCTGGAACAGTTGGTTTATCACGTGAGCCAAAAGGCGCAAAAAACCATTTCATTGGATGATATGGTCAGTGTCTTAACCACCAATACGCGTTTGCGTAAACAAGCGCACAATATGGATGAGCAGATCTTTTCTGCGTTGGTGGGTAAATTCTAATCGATAAGCCATAACGAGCGGTTATCACTTTCCCTTTAGACATGACTTTTTACTGATAATACCCATCTGTATACAGATGGGTATTTTTCATTGCGGTTGGCGATCGCTATAGTTATCTACATCAAAAAGTTTATGTAGATAGCTATTATGCAAGCAAAATGGATTTTTCGCGTCGCGCTCTCTAGCTCTATGGCGGTTATGCTTTCCGCTTGTGTTGGCCCAACGCAGTTGGAAGGGCAGTGGAAAAACCCGCAATGCAGCGAATGTTTCCCTGCTAAATCCGCGTTAGTGGTCGTCGCAACGCCGAATGTGGTGGCGCGACGTTTATTAGAAGATGAGTTGGCTAAACAACTGCGGCAACATCAAGTTCAGGCGGTGGTGTCATACCTGTATTTCTCTACGCCAACGAGCAATACAGCCGATAACCATAGCCAAGAGGTGTTAGCGCTGGCCAAGCAGCTACATCTGGATAATATTCTAACGACCCAAGTCATGAAAGTGACGCAGCCACAGGTTTACAGCGCACCGGCTCCGGTTTGGGGATGGAACAACTTCCCAGGTTATTATCAAGGCTTGTGGGCACCGACCTATGATTTCCCTGCTACCGTTTATGTAGCACCAGAAATCTATGCACAAACCACGCTCTACAATGTGTCGCATCAGAAATTTAGCTGGATGGGCAGTACGCAAACAACCCCAGTGGGTTATTCGATGGCGGCATTAGCCCAGCAAATGGCGGGATTATTGGTTGGCGAAATGGCTACGCAAAATGTGATTGGGCCACAGCAAGCCGATAGCTTGGCATTTAGCGCGCCGTAATGACGGAGAAAGAAGCTATAAAATGTGATTAACGTCATCTTTTATGGCTTCACTTGCGGCTTTTTTGCGCAGAAAGTGCTTTACAAGTCATAAAAATCTGCTAGCATCGGGAAATATTGAAGGTTGATATTAAGTCATTATTGAGGTTGCTTTACGGAATACAGCTGCTTTTCCCTCTCTCTTACAGCGTTGTTTTCTCCTCTCCTACACTAATACCTGATATCAATCTGAGCTGACTGAGTTAACCGCCGCTAATAAGTTAAGCGTGTTTTCAGCCGGCTGAGCGTCTTTTTAGACTACAACAGCATTACTGAAGTCACACGTTACATTAGCCCGGTTCTGTCTCCTGATAAGGAATTCAAGAGTATGGTACATACAGGCATTGTCCGGAGTTTTAGTCCGGAAACCCGGCAGGGGGTAATAACCTGCGATTTAGGGGGCGATGTTCATTTTTCTGCAGAACACGTCCATTGTAAAAAGTTGCCACAAACCGGTTATATGGTGGAATTCAAATACGATGAATCTGCCGCGGGGATGTGGGCTATGGATATCAGATTCCTTTAATTTTTACCTGTATTCATCAGGTTAGGTATACGATCGCGGTACAACGATTAACACCGGATCATGTTAACCCTATAGTGAATAACAACCGTTCAGTAAAAAAACAAAGGTGGCTGATAGAATAAAAATTGTGAGGTAACATTATGAAACGTTCACGTTTAAGAACAAATTGGTTTTATTATCTGAAACAAGGTGCACCGACCAGCTGCACTGAAAACAAAGCATAAAAATAACATCGTGTTATAAAAAGTCTGCGTCGTAGAACGGTTTGGGTGACTCTAGCTTGCGATAAGCCAATGCGAGATAACCTAAGCATCAAGCGTAATTGTCCGAAGACAATTAACGACGCAGACCTAAATGTTTGTCTTCCTCAGTTTTTCTTTTCACACTCTTTTCTCTGCATTGATTTTCTTTCGGTTCCGGCACTTATTTCTCCGCTGCGGTTATGCGGCGCAATGGCCATGGCTGTTTTATTTCGACTTCGCTGGTATATGACGCAGTGTTTGCCGTAAGATCCTGACTTATGATCTTTTGTGTTGTTCCTATAAATAAGACAGGTAGCAATCATGCGTATCGAACCTTCTTCCCGTTACTCTTGGTGGGTGAGACCTTTACTCTGGTTACAGAAACGTCATTACGGTGAAATCCTTAATCCTGCCCGCTTATGGGGGCGTAAGCCGGTATTGTTTTACTTGGTCGCCGGGTTTTTTGGCTTTTTAGATCGCAAATCTTCCCCCTTATCTGCGGAATTACGCTCCTTGGTCTGTGTTCGCGTATCGCAACTCAATGATTGTGCGTTTTGTGTGGATGCAAACGGCCTGAAGTTGGCACAGCGGTGTGGATGCGAAGAAAAAGCGCTGGCATTATCGCAATGGCATGACAGTGATTTATTTGATGAGCAGGAAAAAGCGGTATTTACTTATCTAGAAGCGATGACGATAACCGGACGTAAAGTTAGCGCCGAAATGATTGTGCAGCTGCAAACTTTTTTCGATGAGGATACCCTGATTGAGTTAACCGCGCTGATTGCTTTTCAGAATTTATCCGCCAAGTTTAATACGGCTTTAGATGTACCCGCGCAGGGATTGTGCCGTTTACCGCTATCAAGCTCGGCCGCGCCACTAACCGCAGCTGATGCGCTCAACAGCGATTCTGCTGACGAGGCTAATCGACCCAAGTAATGGGTAGACTATGTATAAACTATGTATTAATTACCGCGCCACTCGCTTGCTGGCGCGATGCCTTGCTGAAAACTCACTTAGAAAATGAGAGGGATAGGAGAAAAATAAATTCGCCATTCCTTTCTTACTGGATATGCCGTAGTGTTACAGCCAAGCCTTAAACGCTTTTCGGATGGATATGCAATTGTGCTACTGGCCTTATTCAACCTATAGCCAGCTATGCCTGATATCATGCATAATCCTGTATAAGCCAGACGGGATTTACCGTTACAGCCAGATAAAGAACGCCACACTTTGATTCAAAATAAGAAAAATTCGCGGCCCTATGTTTAATGGCTATTTAATCTAGCTCACTTGCATTTACGCAGATTGCGTAGAATAATAAATTAATGCGATAGAGTTATCGTTATTTCTTCAATGTGGCTTCTTAGGCTATGTTTTTGAGCTCAGTTACTGTTTAATATACGATAAAAATTACTCACTATTACGCGTAGGATGAATCAAAATGAGTGAACAAGTTATCAAGTTGCTTTCTAATATCCGCTCATTGCGGGCATTCGCCCGTGAGCAGTGCACGTTAAGTGAGCTGGAGGATATGCTGGAAAAACTGTCTACCGTGGTAAATGAAAAGCGCGAAGAGATCGCCGCCAAGGAAGCAGAAGAAGCAGAGAAAAAAGCGAAGCTGGAAGCCTACAAGAAAATGTTGGCTGATGACGGTATTGATCTGAATGACTTGCTGGATATTGCGAGCAAAACTACCGTTAAAACAGCGAAGAGCAAGCGTGCCCCACGCCCAGCCAAATATGAGTTCTCTGATGAGAACGGCAATACCAAAACGTGGACAGGTCAAGGCCGTATGCCACTGGCTCTGACCAAGGCAATTGAAGCGGGTGCGAACCTGGATGATTTCCTGATTAAAGTTCAGCTGTAATCGCTAGGTGGTTTTTAGCCGTGAAAGGTCTTTTTATCGGTTAAGACAGATGACTTTTTGCGATCTGTTTTGAAAATAGCCCGGTAATTTGCACAGATATTTACAAACGCCCTGACATTTTTTAATGTACAGGGCGTTTTTATTTTCCGCGGTTGTTTCTCTGGCTGAACGAAACAATGGGGAAAGCCCAGACTGACAACGTGCTGAGGAGATATTCCTGCGCAGGTCAGCATACAGTCTACTGAGGGATCTGATGCAGACTTACGAATTTACGCTTCACTTGATGCCAACGGGTTTACCGACCGATGAAGAATTTGAACTGTTTGATCGCCAGCTAAGCCGAGTCTGTTCAGATGCGTTATTAGTCTCCTATCAAGATCGTTGTTTTCTCAATTTTTTGCGTTTAGCGGAAAATGAACGCGAAGCAGTACTCTCTGCTCTTGAGGATATCCAGCAAGCCGGGTTTCATGTGTTGGAAGAAGATGCGCCTGAACAGGTGATAGTGAGCTATCTTCCTTGTCCTGCCTATTAGCACTCTGTAGCGTCTGACCGAACCTAGCGTTAGCTTGCCTCCCCATTGACGGCGCGGCCTTGCGATTGCGTGAGGCTCAGAGGCTAGCGTGAGAGATCTTTGCACAGCCCGATAAGCAAACCGCCGGATTCATTTCGGATGGATCGTGATTATCTATAGATTGCGTGTCACAAGGTGAGGGCGTGGGAATAAGCATGTGCGTCTGAGCAGTATGTACGTACCGGCTTGTTGGGTAAGGCAAGCGTAGCCATAAACCGTAACATCCGCATCGTGTGCAGTAATCCATTCTTGGTATAGGCTTTAGAAAGTGGATTGGTGAGTCTATAGCAAAGCCGTTTCGCTAGGTGAGGGCGCTTTTCTGGCGCGAACAGAGACTTATGGCCGCACCAGGCGCGTTCTTCAACATGATATTCAAGGAGTGACACCATGGGTTCGGTTAAATTTGTGGGTATTTCAGGCAGTTTGCGTCGTGCATCGTGTAACTCAGGCCTATTACGCGCGGTGGCTAATGCGCTACCCGCAGGGGTGGAGTTTGAAATCGTGGATCTGCACGATATCCCGTTTTATAACGCGGATGTGACAGAAAAGCCGGCTGCCGTACAGCGGGTGTTGGCTCAAATTGGTGCGGCGGATGCGTTGGTGCTGGCTTGTCCAGAATATAACTATTCGATAGCGCCGGCGTTGAAGAATATCTTGGATTGGGCGTCTCGTGAGCCGGATAACACCTTGCTCTCGGGTAAACCGGTGGCCTTGATGGGGGCGGGTGGAGGTATGGGTACATCACGCGCGCAGTATCACTTGCGTCAGGTGTGCGTGTTCTTGAACTTGTTCCCGCTCAATCGTCCGGAAGTGTTTTCCAATGCTTTTACCGACAGCTTTGACGGTGACGGTAATTTGCAAGATCAGCGCATCCAGCAGCTGATTACTGATCAAATGCAAGCGCTGCTGGCGGATGTGAAATTACGCCGCGGCTAAGTTTGCCGGCTCTGGCAAGGAAGTTAGATAGACCAGTCGATTAACCGAGCGTGGCACTTAATGAGTTGTTGTGAGTGCCGCGCTGATTTTGGTGGTGAATCGGTTGGCTGATTAGTATCGTTCAGCGCTCAGTTTTATGTCTTTAGTTATGGGTTATAGTTATGATCTATGCCGCGCCATGAAGGTCAATGTCCGTTAGCGGCTTGCCAGAGGGGATCGTCGGCCATGCTTTGATATAAGAAATCGAGAAAGTGACGTAGCAACGGC